>Ga0209510_1000609_pt1 | contig 47462 bp, 47 predicted proteins | sample BiotimSIPDNA_FD_185749 | JGI IMG/M metagenome (GOLD analysis project Ga0209510, IMG submission 185749) | Anaerobic biogas reactor microbial communites from Washington, USA - Biogas_R1 time_0 SIP DNA (SPAdes) (version 2) | ecosystem: Engineered > Bioreactor > Anaerobic > Unclassified | place...
CATTTAGTTGTACAATCTCATTTGACATGGTTCTTCTCCTTGGTTGGTTTGATTTGTCAACTTCATCTTACCAAGTGATCGGGACCATGTCCCTTTTTTAAATGTGCGAAACTTATGTTACCTTATCTAGTAATCCAATAAGCAATTTCCGAAGAGAACATTAACAAACTATTCAAGTTTCGTCAAGTTGTTTACGACCTCGACATAATCCGCTGGCGTGATGTTGTGTTTGAACTGCAGCATGCGATGATTACAGTCACTACAACGAATAGCCCTCTTTTCTGTGATTTGGTCATAATAAATTCCTCCTGCCTGGTACAACTACCTGTCCAATTTATTTCTATTTATATAGCTTGGCAAATCAACTGCTTTTTTGAGTAGTTTACGGGAATTGACCCATTTGGCTCATCATGGAGGGTCAAATGCTGGTCAGCTAAATATTATATAGGACGTACAATTCCAGAGTAGCCATGGCAGCTATTACTCTGTGCCTGAAGTAAATGCAGATAGATCCCAGATTTGTAGGGTGCCGTCACGGGCAACAGAAGCCAAGCGGTTACCGGCAGGAGACCAGGCCAGTTGATCGCTGATATCGGTATGACCGCCCAATTTTGCCAGAGGTTGACTGCTGGTCATATCCCACAGGAATATATCGCTGCCGGTCGAGCCGACAGCCATGAAGTGACCATCCGGCGACCAAGCGACGGTCCATAGCCGGTAATCGTTCATCCCTGCAGTCAACAACTGCTCCTGTTTTCCAGTCTCTGCGTCCCAGATCAGGACCATGCCTTCATCCGCCCCACCGTCCGGGTGCATCAGCGCTCCCACCGCAGCCAGTTTTTTGCCATCCGGAGACCATGCCAGCCCGAGCCACAATGGTCTGAGTTCTCCGGTCTCTGCCTGTAAAACGAATAGTACCTTCCCGGTCTGGGCGTCCCAGATGACGGGAGGCTGCATGTTCAATGAATCCGCCGAGGCAAGACGTTTGCCATCGGGCGACCATGTGACTTGGTCTGGGGTATGCTGCTGAGCTGGGTCTTGTAATTGAGCCAGGAGTTTACCTGTTCCCGTGTCCCACACATGGGTTGGATCAGCCAGGCTGCTGCCATCCCAAGACCATGCTGTGGAGAATGGGTACTGATTGTTATCACTTTCGAGGGGACGTTTTGAACATACGCTTCCCACCTGATGAGTTTGATCGCTGCTGGTAAATAAATAGATTCCAAGGCCAGTAGGCGGCCAGGAGTTTACCCATTTCTGAAGGGTACCGACCATTTCCTGGTGTAAAAGTCCTCCGCTAACTGGGTTCCACCACGTGATGGCCGCACCGTTCGTGGAGGCTAACCCGTCCTGCGTCCAGGTCAAAAAAGTTCCCGCAGAAGCGTGACCGCCCAGGCTGCGTAGCACACTGCCGTTGCTTACCGCAACAGCATTGATCTGACCATCCGGAGTTTGCGGTCCGAAAAGGGTCTTCCCGTCCGGCGACCAACCCAAGCCCGGGGCAGTGTAATAACCCTCGATCTTCTGCTCCACCTGGCCGGTCTGGGCATTCCAAATCAGGATCAGGCCTGTGTCCATCCCGTACGCCACTGCCAAATGCTGCCCATCCGGCGCCCAGGCCAGTGTGGTGATTGGCCCATTGACCTTTTGGTCAAGCAGATGAATCTGGCGATCTTGTTTCGTATCCACGATGGCGACGATCGGGTAGCCCATACTGTCATATTGCGCCAGAAGGTTGCCCATAGGAGCGGACAAGAGGGCACTGATCCAGGTATCTTTGGCACCCTCGGCTGAAAAATCTGTGACAGGCGCATAGGTATCTCCCTCCCATGCCAGAATTTTCGTTCCCATCGAAACACCGTAAATACGTCCATCCGCCGCCCAGGCGACATTTATCCCGCTGTAACCTTCAGAACACTTGGTGCCGCTGAGTTCTTTCAGTGAGGTGCCGTTATTTGCATCCCAAACAGTCACCTGCTCGCAGCCACCGCCGGTGACCATCCGCTGGCCATCCGGTGACCAGGCAAACGAGCCGCCCGCGCCCTCCAACCTGGCCAACAGTTTACCGTTACCCACATCCAGAATGATAATGGCACTGCCTGAGACAACGCCTAAGCGTTCACTTTTGGGATCGAAAATTACATGCGCAGCATTTTCCGGCATCGGAGCGAACCAGGATTCCGCAAATGTGCTGGCGTGGTACAGGGTAACACCGAACTGTGTACTGACAGCCAGCCAATGTCCATTCGGTGAAACGGCCAGTGAAGTTGGGCTGCCTTTGCCAATGTGCAGAGTGGGGTTTAACACCGGGAGGGAAACCACCTCTGGTTGATCTATACTCACCTGGACTAACTGGATCACCTGACCTTCCGTCTGCCAACGGGCTGTATCCACATCGATGATATAGGTAAAATTCTCTCCCTGCATCGGAGTTTCGCCAACCCAATCGACCACCGGCTGCTGGTATTCCTGCCCATTCACCTCAACGTCGTAAGCGGTGTAACGGTAGACACCTTGCGGCGCCTCCCGATATTCCGTGGTTGTCCCACCAGGAACGTCCCCAAACTCGATTCGTTCGTCAGGGAATCTCATGACTAGGTTGTGGAGCGGGATGTTGCTCTGGTTGGTGATCCGCAATCGTTGGAGTTTCGATTGGGCATCTGGTGTTTTTGCTGGGATTGTTGCTTCAGCTTGAGTGAGAGGAATAGTTGCATGATCTGATGATGTATTCTGACCAGGGGTAACAATTGGCGAAACCATCGGCACTGTTGTACAACCGGTCAACACCGTAAATAGGAGTAGAGGGACGAACACACTAGACAATAGTTTGGACATTTTAACCTCCCGCATTGACTAATCGCTGATGCATGGCTAGCTGGTGGTCATTGGTAAAAATGGTGTCCCGGGATATGGTGATGAAGATCTCCTGCTTTTCCAGAGAAAATTACGCGTCCCTGTTGTAAAACAATAGCATATTCTGTGAAACGTTCAACATCAGACGGATCGTGGGTGCTGAACACGATCAGACGTCCTGGTGACGGTTTGCGAGCCAACGCGAAGACGCGTTCACGTTCTTCCACGTCCAATCCGCGCGTCATTTCGTCTAGCAATAACAGAGAAGGAGTTCCGAGGAAAGCCTGTGCGATTCCGGTCAGGCGGATTTGCCCCCCGGATAACCTTCCAAAGGGTTGGTCGGCTACGGATTTCAAGCCTAAGGCAGAAAGCAAATGGTTCACCTGACCAGACTCAGGGATATTCTTCAGCGCCCCAAGATATTCCAGGAGCTGCCTGGGCGTCAAATTGTGGGGGAAATCCAGCTCTTGCGGCAGGTAACCGATCTGGCTCCGTAACCAGGGTGAGTTTTGTGCGTAAGGCAGCCCATCAAACCAAAGCCCGCCATTGTCCGGTTGCAACAATGTGGCCAGGCAGCGAAGCAAGGTAGTCTTCCCCGAGCCGTTCGGCCCCAGTAAAGCGACCTTACCTGGGGTGATCTCGATGGTCACATCTCGTAACGCCACCCGAGAACCATAGGATTTCGACAAACCCTGGATTCTCAGTTCCACGATTGCCTCTCATTGGATGCAGCTCGCCCGGAGAGGATCAGCAATCCTATACCAGCGAGGCAGGCCAACATCGAACCAATCAGCACCGGGGTAGACCGGCTGATCTCCATGAGCAGCCAGGACGTCGCTGTTATCCCAGCGGCAATGTGATGAAGAAGAGCCTCCCGCCAGCCCAGCAGCACCATACTCCCCCACAGGCCTAATGGGAGCAGGGAACTAACGAGTGAACCCCATCGGACTGACGTGAAAAGCGCCAAACCTGTCAGCGCCAACATGGGTCCCAACCAGGCAAGCACCAAACGCCAAAGCAGCACTTGTGGTCCTTCCAACCAAATCAACAAGAGCAGCAGCAACGCGATCAGTAAGTTAAAAGCCAGCACCAGCGCAAGGCGAGCGTAAAGTAATTTAGCAGTAGAAGTGGCAGTCAGGCGCTCCAATTCACCTAATGCGCGCGTCTCGGGTCGGAAGGCGTATGCGACACCAGCAGCGACAAGAAGTGGAGAAAGCATCACGAAAGCTAGCGGTAGCAGCTCATGCCCATCGATGGTGGTGATGAACAGCCCAAGCAGCAAAACTAGCGCACCGGACAGCCAGAAGGAGCTTTCGAAGAGGACGAACTGGCTGCGTACCAGGCGCAGCCAGCCCAATGGTGGGCGCGGTCGTCGAGGAGCAGTAGGAACAGGCAGGCAGGGCTCTAACGCCTCCAATAGGCGCGCAACGTCTTCCTGACCCGGGTCGGGCATAACGTCGGATTCGAGGAGAAACGCCAGGGCGCTCAGGTCGCCCAACGCCTGGCGTTGGGTTTCGTCCAACCCATCAGTCAACCGATTAATGGCATCTTTCATCTTGATTCACCTCTTCCTGCTCCAGGATCATCCGGGCGCGCCGCAGCCCGTGGAACAATCTACTTTTGACTGTGCCGAGCGGCGCGCCCGTAATCGTGGAAATATCTTCCAGAGACAACTCCTGGTAAAAGCGAAGTACGATCACCTCCCGCTGCCTCGCTGGTAAATTCTGTAAAAGGGCGTTTACCTGCTGTCGGTCGGAGGTTTGCAGCGCCAGATTTTCTGTTTCTAACGGGTCCGCCATCCAATCGGATTCCTGGTCTTCGTCCGGCAGGTAATCCGTCTCCCGACGAACGGCTGCAGAGCGAAAAGTATCGCGAGCCAGATTGCGAGCGATCTGGTAGATCCACGGGCGGAAACATTGAGGCGAACTGCCGCGGTATCTCAGTAAGCGAATAAACGTCTCCTGCACCAGGTCTTCGGCCATTTGGGGCTGGCCGGTCATTCTGGTCAGGAATTTCAAAAGCGGTCCAACATAGCGCTCGACCAACCCGGCCAGTGCTGTCCGGTCTCCTGCCCGCACCCGGGCATACATCTGCTCATCGCTCTCCAAGCGCGCTCCTCCGAATTGAACCTCCATTTCGATAAGCATACCATGCTGCGTTAATCACAAAGAAGGCAAAGCCCAAACCGGCGAGGAGCGACCGGTTGAGGGGATAACTTACCTCCCTCCAGTTCCAAACTGTGGCGAACAGGAACAGCGTGCCGCTGATTTTTCCCCGAGTCTGCAGCTCGAGGAACCAGTACACCAGCACCACACCGGCTGCCGCCCAATAAGAGCGTGACAGGCCTCCGATTAGCAGCGACAGGCCTGTCAGGAACAAGGCTGGCGCTAGCGACGGCAGAACCGCCGCGAAGACGTCATAAGCTCCCCACAAAAAGTGAAAGGCGAACGCGCCCACTGTCAGCGCCAGGAACAGAAAACCCAGGGCGGACCCGCTGCGCAGCAGCGGTAAGCATAGCCGAGATTCCGGGTACGAGCGACGCAGCTCAGAGAAACCTTCCTCGGTTTCAATTGTCATCAAATGTGCCGCCGAAAGCCCGGCTGCCAGCGGCAGGATGATCTCGAAGGCGTTGACGATCATCGGGAGAGGTATCTCCGCATCGAAGCGCCCCCACAGCAGCCGGGAAAGGACCGCGTAGGCCGGCAGCCCAAGACAGGGTAGCAGCCCGGCAAAACCGGCGACCAGGCGCGCTTCATAGCACAAAGGCGGCACCGTTCTCATCGCATTTCCCCTGCCGAGCGGATCCACTGCGTGAGGTCCTCATACGGCAGCGCCCGGAGTTCGTCCGACTTCAGGTACATCTGGCGTAGAACGTCTCTCACAGCCTCCAGGCCGCCCTGGCGATAGGTTTCCAGAAGGGCCAGCTGATCTTCATCTACGCCTCCTTGCATTTGTGCGTCAGATTGGATCTGAGCCAGCATGCGCTCTGGATTGCCGTCCTCTAGAACGTATATGTCAAGGAAACCGACAACGGCCTGGAAGGCGCGCTCCAGACTGGTGACCGGTCCACCGAATTCGGGGTCCAATTCACCGCCGCTTAAGCTCCATAGATCCGTGACCAGCGTTTTGATGACAAACCGGCGAGATGAAGCGAGGCTTGCGCTCGTATTCGCCGGCGAATAGCGCGGCGTAACTACCAATGGGTATCCAGCTACGGGCGGCGTCCATACGGGTAAACCGCCTTCTTCACCCAGCACCATCAAGATCAGTCCTTGAACCTTTGCGTCAGGAAAGAACGGAGTAATTTTCTGCAGGGGATCTTCAAAAACGTTGGCCAACCGGCGCGCTTGCTCCAGATCTGCCCGGGATGTTATCAAGGTGATATTGCGTACCTTCTCAACGACCAGGCGGGGGGAACCAATCAGGAAGACCCAACTGGCAGAATTTGCTTCGAAGGTATTCTCTCCCACAGCAGGCAGGTTGGCAGCAAAGGGAAGGCCGCCGCTGTTGATTACAGTCAAACGGATGTGCCCCGGATCATGTTGGGTGTATTTCATGTTCGGGCCCGAAAGAATCGGAACCGGATACCAGTTCGCTGTGGGGGTCAGGCGCACACCGCGTGGGTCGATAAAATCGCTGGCTTCCACTACCCCATCAGAAATACCCTCGACGCGCAGTATGCCCTGATAATTAATGAAAAAAGAAAGGGTTTCGCCAGGATCAACCGGCTGGGACAGGTGAACAATTACCAATTCGTTCCTGCGTTCAACCGGTAAACTGGCATCCGTGACAGTCAGAACAGGATTGAGGCGGAAGGGTAATGTATCGAGTGGAACCGAGCTTTGATTAACCGCCGTTAATTCCGCGGTGAAGTGCGCCGGTTGGGCATCTTTCAGATCGAGGATCAGTTGGTAATCGGTGATAGTGAAAGAGTTGGTCTCAATTGATAGGGTCTCGAATGTATTCGAGATCTGCGTGGCTTGAACGCCGGAACCATACCGCATTCCGCTCCATCCTGCCAAAGTAAGCGCAATAACCAGCAGGACGCTACCTACCAAAGAAGACTGGTAAAAACGGCGAGACGATAGGCTTATCATCAAAATTGCCAGGAACAACAGCAGCAGCCCGATGTAAAACAGGTTAAACCAGAAAGGTTGATCACCGTACAGTAACCGCCCCCATAATTCTGAATAAAAGCTCACTCCCTGGCGCATGAAGTTGAGCAGGCTGGCGAAAGGGAAACGGTCTGCCAGGATGGTTGGGCCAAGCAGAAAGCCAAGCCACCCGGCTGCCAGGAGCGGGTAAGCCCAGCGACCGGGCTTGGACCAGGACATCAGCGCCCAGGCAAACGCACTGCCAACTGCGAAGGTCAGCCCAGCCTCCCCTAAATAAGTAGGCATTTCTGCCAGCAGCGACGTGAGCGGACCCTGGGTTGCGGCTAATGCGATTGGCTCTACCAGGAAGATCACCAACGCAAGCAGACCTGCCAACCAACGACCGAAAGACACCTCAAACCCGGTGGGAAATGAATCCTCAAGTTCGTGGAATTTCATCCGATTCGAGCGTGAGGAGCTGATCGCTGCCAGAAAAAGGCTCACTAGTGATATCAGCCCGATGGCAGTTCGTCCCAAAGTCGTTTCAAGCAGCCCCTGCGCGGAGCGATTGTCATGGCCAAGGAACATCAAGACAAGTGCAGCCCATAAAACATGCAGCGAGAGATACATCCAATTCCCAGCCAACAGACGAAATTCTGTCCGGAAGGCAGTCCATAAACGGTTGAGAGTCAAGCTACTCATAGTGGACCTCTTTCTGGACCAGGGTCGACTTGATGACAGCCATATAACCGTCTTCCAGGTCAGGTTCGATGGGTTGTGCAACAGTAAACGGGGAGTGGCTTGCCAATAACCGGGCTTGAATGTGTCTGTTCAACATTCGGGAGGATAAAACAGGATATTTTGCTTCCAATTTTGGCCACGCATCTACCGGAACATCCACCTGCCATACGGCTCCTTTGGCCTGGTTTATCAATACTTCGGGCGTGCCGCTGAAGACCAGTTTGCCCTGATTCAGCACCGCCAGCCCAATGCAGCTGGCTTCAATGTCGGCAACAATATGGGTTGATAGCAATACAGTGCGATCCTGCGCTAGGCGGGATAGCAGATTGCGGAATCGAATGCGTTCCTCCGGGTCTAGCCCGGCGGTCGGCTCGTCGACCACGATGAGTTCGGGATTTCCCAACAAGGCCTGGGCGATCCCCAACCGCTGGCGCATCCCGCCAGAAAAGGTCCCGACTTTACGCCGCGCTTCTTCAAGCAGGTTGACTTCAGTGAGTGTTTTCAAGACCTGGTCCTTCCGCAGGCGGGCGGGGACGTTTTTCATCGCGCCGATGTAGTCCAGCATCTCGAATGCAGTAAGGTTTCGAAAGAAACCAAAATCCTGGGGGAGGTAACCTAGGCGCTCCCGCACTGCTCTCGGATTTTGCACCACGTCGAACTCCCCAATCCTTACTTGCCCACTGGTAGGCGCGAGCAGGGTGGTCAGGATACGCAGCAAGGTCGTCTTCCCGGCGCCATTTGGTCCTAGGAGACCAAACATACCTCCAGGGATGTGCAGTGAAATGCTGTCGAGCGCCCGAAACTCGCGATAGTTCTTCGTCAGTTGATTAATAGAAATTTTCACGCTATTCTCCATGCTCCTTTACTGTACGTTAATAAGACGAAGTACAGCAAGGGAAGGTTTAAACGACCTTCATGACAAAATAAACCTATAATATGAAATGTTCTCCCTTTGATGTCACTTATCTCGGGCACGATGGGATGTATAATTTTTGCAAAGTAGTTCCAGTCCCTCATTGCGGGAAAAATTACCATGCGCACGCGCGTTTGGGATAGACCGATGGAAAAAAGCGCTGGATATGATCCAACGCTTTTTTCATATTTTCCTGGTTTTCGTAAAGCGGTTACTTTTCAGGCGACCAGGAGCCGATGAAACTGATCAGATCGCCCAGTACTGCCGGTTGTGAAACGCGCACGGTCAGCATGCCGGTGGGAATCTGCCTATACATGACAGACTGATAGAAGTGGAAAGGATCACCTTGGTTGAAACTGCTGCCGCCGCTCATGTTGGTCGGGTGACCAGCCAGTTCGACCACGCATTGGACGACCCCGCCATCGGCCCCATTGAAGAGGAAGGAGTAACCGCCATATTGGTTCTTTTCTATGGCTTCCAACTTGAATTTGACTGAACCGAGCTGGATTTCCTGGTTGATTTCAACGGGATTGTCTGAGGTTTGCACCTTGCTCCCATTGCTATTTTTGGGAGCATTCCTCTCGATTCAATCTTCACCACTTTCAGCTCTGGCAATCATTGGCTTCTGGGCTGCCTGGGAATTGAAGTGGTGGGGTGGTGCTGATGCAGTATCCGCAATTACTCTCAATCTGATTAATCCGAACACAACCTATATTTTGGCTTTTTTGGTTGTACACGTAATCGCTATGCTCGTATTGACATTTATCTCATTGGTGAAAAGCAAATCGGTTAAGCTACATCAAATTCCGGGGTTACCTCTTTTGTTTTTATCAGTTATTGTCTACCAAGTTGTTCAGTGTTTTCCACTATGGTCAGCAAAAATCGCATAATAAATGTAATTACACACAGCAGCCTGCCCCCCTCTGGTTGCTGTGTGCTTTCGTCCATCACCGAATGCACCCACTTTGCTTCTTTTTCCACGGCATCCAGGGCAGCATTGACCACACTTTTCATCATGTAAGGCTTGAACGGATGGTTCACATCGTAGTGCAGGACGTGTTCCGCCAGAGCCAGGTCTTGGGTGACGAGAAAAGCCATATCGACTGCCTTAGTTTGATAGCGAGCAACGAGTACTTCCAGCCCGCCGATATCACCGCGTTTTAGGCGGTGAATGGCCTGCAGATCTTCCATGTTCAGCTCCGTTGCTTTGCGGGTGCACTCACACTAATAATACGGGATGATACTCCAAAAGGTTGGTGATCTATTGGAATAGGTCTATGATAATATGAGAAAGCCTACCCGATTAATTTACCGGATAGGCTTTCCACTCATAAAATTATATTATCAGGGTAGTTGGATGAGGATTACCACCACCCAGAAGCCAGTAACCGCCTCCAAAATCTATGTTGGATGAGCTAACATTTCTGATCAGGGCTGGATATCCACCGTGAATACCCATGGCCCCGGATAAAGATAGCCAAGGGCTTCCAAATAGCGCTGGTAAGCTTCCTGCTGGTCCATGCCTTCGGGCAGCTTGCTAAAGATCGGGCCGCCGCCCCCCCCGCCCCCGGCGGAACTGCTGGTCGTGTAATCCATCTCGATCCCCTCCGCCCTGAGCTTTTCCTGGGCGGCTTTTATCTCCGCATCGGGGATAACTTCGGGCGCGGATTGTTCGAGAACCGGGATGGTCAGGGTCAGCATCTGGGCGGGATTGGCATGACCCAGGAGAAAGTCAATTTGCACGCAGCGCTCACCTGCAGCTACATTGGAGATGTGTGTGGGCTGGGGAGATTTTCCAATGTATCCACCGTAATCCGCATCCGCCAACAGGGTATAGCCATGCATTTGTGTTTCATATGCGCCAGCTTTTAGGGTTGGCATGCCTCCCACCATCCAGTCTTTGGAAGATGGCTTTGGGTAACACAGGGTAAATTGGGCGTACGAAGGAGTGATCTCCGCCTGCGCCAGTCGCATAGAGATCCCATTAGCTTCTATCGTTTGTCCTGGCTCGATAATTTGCAGCGGATAGACGATGGTGTGGGCATCGAAGTGGAAGGTTCCAACCAAGTCATCCGGAACGGTGGGAGGTTTAATCTCTTGTGGGAAACCGGTATAATCAGGCGGTTGTGGGAATACGGCGATGATGTTATTCCAATCATCGACATGACTGCCATCCAAGGTGATGTCGATGGAGAGATCTGCTTCAGCCTGATCGAGAGGTGCGGGCATGACCATGCTCCAGGTGCCCGACAGGGTACCCGGTTGTCCTTCTCGCCACTGGATCTCACTCCTTCCGCCGTATCCGCCTCCGAACGGATTCCCTTGCTCGTCTTTCACTTGTATGATTCCTCCCAGGTATAGCGCGTCCGGAATATCTGGCAAGCCGGCAATAGTGTATCCAAATGCCACCCTTTTTGCATCTACGAAGACCCAATCCAGGGTAAAGGTTACACCATCGACCGTTTGCGTGCCAAGGGTTGATGGCGTTACTGTGGGTGTAGGCTCTGCCTGGCCAGGGACGACGTTCTCGGAGGGGAGATCGACGTAGAACTCCCAGGGGCCGTCCACTTTTTCTTCCAGGGCTTGCAATACCAACAGGCTCGGGTCTTTGGTTGGGTCTGTTCCCGGATCCGGTTTACGCACAAACTGCCAGCCGCCGGGACCTTCCGACTGGTCTACCGGAGCGGGTTTTATCTCGATCCCCACTTTTGCCAACTCCTGGTTGGCAGTCGCGATGCGCTCTGGCGAAACGACATCCTGCATAGTGAGTGGCACGACCAATTGATGCACCCTGAAGACCAGCCGGGTTTCGCCAAGGGCATTGCCCGCTGCAAAGCCGAGCTTTACACAATGATCGTCCTGGATTTCGCGCAAATATTGGTATGGGCGGTAGCTTTCTTCCGGCCCGTCGCCAATTTGAATGGTCGCGCGCTGCATATACCAGAACGGCGCATCCCCGGACGGGAAGTCGTAGCAGGCGATAATCTCTGTCGTGGACGGCATCACGCGCACAGACTTCAGCCGCACCTCGACCCCGTTGCGCCGGACTGCGTAAGTTTGCTGGATCGGGATGGTTTGCCCGGAATACACTGGAACATCCTCGACTTCAAAATGAAAGGTAGCCAGTGTGGTTTGTTCCTCACCGCTGCGCCGCACTAGAGGTACGTCCACGCTCAAGCTTACCTTTTCACCAACGGAATCGGCGTGAATGACCTGATAGGATACGTAAACCGCCTGATGTTCATCACCGCGGATGCTCTGGCTGTATCCCTGAGCTTGTACGGGAGTAACATTTTGGAAGGTAACACGCGGTGCATCCAATGTAGTGCCTGCAGGCAGGTCAGTAAACTTCATCCCTATTGCTATGCGGCCTTCATCCAGGTACACCCAGTCTAAAGTCAAGGTGACACCTTCCAATGTTTGGTTAAGTGAAAGATTGGATGCAGGTTGCTCCGTGCTTGACGGGGTAAAGGTTGGTAGGATGGTGGGTAGGGCGGTAACGTTCAGATCTGTTACCAATCCTGCATCCTGGACTGACTGCAAACCCGGATCGCACAGCCAGCGGTAGACGGCGTACGCTGCGGTTGTCAAGACGAGCATCGCCAATATCACCGCCAACGCCGCTCCCCAGGTCAGTCTTGGAATAAAAGGCCGCTGATGCATCCGTCGAGGGGCAGATCCGTCCAGCATCCGTTTCTTGAGCGTCGCCAGAAACTCTTGCTCTTGATCGTCCGGAATGGTCATCGCTGCCCGAATTTCCTGCTCGAATCCTGGCGAAATCGATTTGAGAGTATCCATATTACTTCTCCATCTGGCTTTGCAACCGGGCCAGAAGCCGGTATAGGGATTTCTTGACTGCATCGACGTTTTTATTCAGCACAGAAGCCATCTCACCAAACCCTAACTCTGCCACGTAACGCAGGCGCAACAGTTCTTGTTCCACTTCGGTTAACTCGCGGATGCGCTGCTTGAGCTGCGCCACGCGCTCTATTTCGATGACCTGCAGGAGGGGATCCGGCAGAGGATCCCGATCAGGATCCTCGTGCGTTTCGATTCGACGCTGTGCTTTCCGCCAATGGTCCACGTACTTGCTGCGGGCGATAGAAAACAGCCAGGCAGAAAAGTAGCCTTTGTGCTTATAGCGAGGAAAGGTTTCGAACGCCGTCAGGAACGTTTGTGAAGTAGCGTCTCTGGCATCTTCCACGCTACCCAACCGGCTGAGCAAGTAGCGGTAGATTTTCGGGGCATACCGGTCATACAAGACCCCGAATGCCCGTGGGTCTTTTCTCGCATCTGCTACTTCTTTGGCTTCGTCTTCTATAGTAATGGCTCCTTGGGATGAGTCTTGGGTCATAACGTTTTGCATAATCGTTCCTGTTATGTAAGGATTTGAGCGCTCTATAGGTTAAACGAATAGCGGGAAGGAAAGGGACAGCCTGCTACCTAATTGCGTAGTAAACAGAGGGCAGTGGTCAACCAGGCACTGGCTCTGAATATTCCGAAACCGATAAGCACCCCGACCGCATTCAGGAGAACATCGTTGATATCGACTCCCCGGTAAGCGCTTCGAATGGCGATAGAGACCAATAGCTGGGCGGTTTCGATAGCCAGGCCAACAGTTACTGCCAGCAGAGGAATCATCCGAGCACGTATCCTGACTAGGAACGTGAACCCCAGTCCAAATGGAACCGTTAGCAGGATGTTCCCGCCCAGTTCATGCCAGATGACATTGGGGTGCAAATTGAACAGTCCGCCGAAGTCGAACGGGATGAGGTTGACCTGGGAGATGATGTGTGAAATTGTCTGCCGGTTCTCCATCGTGTCAGGAATTGGGATCGGAAAAAGCGCCAGTCCGACCAGAGACAGGAGGTAGAGCCAGAGAAGGGCAAAGGCAAAGCAGTACAACCAGCTGCGCTTTCGACGCCGCAGAACGACCAGGAGCAAGACCAGCCCTGAAAGGTCAAGTGGCAATGCAATTTCTTCAAAAGTAAGCAACATGAGAATCTTTATTGATTATAGCCCATCACCACCATAGCGGTAAAAATTGTCCCAAGTAGGCGCAGTTGGGATAGATCGATGTAAAAAAAGCGCTGGATGGGTGATCCAGCGCTTTTTTCATATTTGACTGGTTTTTCGTAAAGCGGCTACTTTTCAGGTGACCAGGAACCAATGAAACTGATCCTTTCGCCAAGGACTGCCGGTTGAGAAACGCGCACGGTCAGCATGCCGGTCGGAATTTGCGAGTACATTTCTGCCTGCTTGAAGTGAAAAGGATCATCCGGGTTAAAACTACTGCTACCGCCCATGTTGGTTGTGTATCCAACCAAGCCTGCCTGGCATTGGACGACATTACCTTCAGTACCATCGAAGAGGAAGGAATAGCCGCCGAACTGGTTCTTCCCGATGGCATTCAGCGTGAATTTGACCGAACCGATCTGGATTTCACGGTTGATTTCAACGGGTTCATCCGAAGCTTGTACCTTGCTGCCATCAAATTCAACATCAACATACGCCTCTTTTTCGGGGAAGGTACGTTCATAAACATTTTGCCTGGCATAGACAGGATAAAGGATACCTGACTTGGGGACGACAAACGTATGCAGTGTGCTGTCATATAACAACCCCTCTTGATCGGAGAGCTGGTTGCGCAAGCTGTCTTCATATTCCCAAAGCTCAAGCTGGGTTTCATGATCAGGCACTGGCAGTTGCGTGCCGTTCGCATCGTAAAGGACAGGATTGAAAGGTTGTTCATAAAGGTAACCATTACGCTGGATGCCGTCATCGGATTTATCGGGATAAGCCCAGGTAACCCAGTAGGAATCTGGCTTTTCGACTACGGCAAGGACAACCATTTCCTCCTGGCGGTCTCCATCAACGATCATAGCGGGCATGACAGAGATCCCGGTTTCGGGCCTGGGTTGCTCGGCGGGTTCCACTGTGGCCAGCGCAGGGTTTTCGATCTGATCCTGGGATGGCATGAGGGTGGCAGGGTAAACCACGAGGTTCTCGGGTGCGGGCTTGAAGGTAAGAGCGAACTGCCAGTCTTCAGGTCCCTTGCCCCGAACCGTACCCACCAGACAGGGGAAGACCAGAGTAGCCTGGTTGAAGTTCACCGGGACTGGGTCACTGAAGCGGATACTATAGGCGTAGGACCCGTCCGGCGAGTTGCCGCTGCTGCTTCCGGCTGCTTCAATTCTGCTGCCATCCGGGAGGGTCAGGTAAGCCGGTAGGTTGCACTCTGGTTCGCCAAATCTGGAATGTTTAATTTCAGTGGGCAGATCGGGCATTGTGTAAGTGATGATCGTTCCGTCAGCGCTCAGGAAAGCGGATTGGATGTCAAGGGTAACTCCATCTCTCGTATCGCTCGCCGGTTGAGTCAGTTGCCTGAAGGGTGAGCTGGTGTCCACAAGCCCGACATTTGGTACAAATCCGAAAACAGCCTGAATTTGCGCCAATACCTTCGAGGGGCCGATAGCGATCACCATGACTCCGATTAACAGCAGGGTAGCCACCGCGTAAGCCCAACCACGCGCAATGTGAAAAACGGGCCTGGCGCTCGTTTCAGGATGGGGTTGCTTTGTCTTTAGTTTGGCTTCGAGTTGCTCGAAGTAGGCTGGGTTAACCTCCGGCAGGCGGTAGGTTTGCTTGATTTCTTTCTCAAAAGGATTGAGGTCGTTCATGTTATTTCTCCACCTGGGCTTGTAGGCGCTCCAGGAGCCGGTAATATTTCTTTTTGATACGGATCTCGGGTTCGTTGAGGATCGAAGCGATCTCGGCGAAGGGCAGGTCTGCTACAATGCGCAGGCGCAGATACTCCTGCTCGAGCGGGCTGAGCCGGGATATCAGGCTTTCCAGGTCGCACAGGCGGTCTTGGTCTGTTTGGGACAGTGTCACTTCTACAGCTTTTACCGATTCCAGCTCTTCTTCATAGTCTACGGTGGGGCGGCGCTGGGATCGGCGGAAGTAGTCGAAAGCCTTATTGCGGGCGATGGAAAAGACCCAAGGTGTGAATTTCCTCAGGTCGCGCAGCTTGGGCAGGTTTTCGAGCGCGGTCACAAATGTCTGTGAAGCCAGGTCTTCGGCATCTGCTACGTTACGCACGCGGCTGTAGAGATAGTAGAAGACATTGGTTGCATTCCGGCGGTAAAGCTCGGTAAAGTTGACCATCATCGACTGGTGTGTTTCTTCAGCTTCGTTCATCATAAAGGCAAGGGACTCATTATTGAGGACTTTGTTTCCATTCATTGATGTTCCTTTTCAGGATCGATCCATTTGATTGAATTGTAGCTACATTAAGTAAGTCGCTGGGAGGGAGAAAAATGTGACAATTCATGCCTCGAGTTTAAAGATTGATTTTAATATGACCTTACCTCCCGCGCCTTAAAACCTGAATTGATATAAAAATTGGACTTCTCGATCCTCAACTGGATCACTTGTTGTTGACCAGTACGTAAGTTGAGGAGGTGACTTTGGTTTATTCGCCCATTTTGCCGTTACTGCAATTACGATCCGTCTTATCTGGCCAGGGATTTTCTTTATCATGTCGTTTCTGGTTATTCACTTAATCGTTGTGATTGCTTCGGGATTGGTATCTATGGTACGGGAACAGAAAATCATGCTTCACCGTTTACCGGGGTTGCCGATATGGTTAGCCTCGGTATTAATCTTGAAAGTAGGGACAATCTTTTTAGCCTAATCCGCAATGTCTGGATTATGCTTTTGTGTTCAATACAAAACTTTCGATGTCTTCCTCTCTTACGCGGACTACTTTACCAATTCTCACAACTGGAATTTCACCAGTTTGCATCAACCGATAGGCACCTGATTTGCTTATTCTTAGGTATTTCGCAACTTCCTCGGCTTTCAGTAACCGTTTTTGAGGATATGTGGGAGGTGTAGCTTTATCTAAGGGAGTTTTTTCAGTGGTTTGGTTTGGAATAACCCTAAGTAGATTCTTAACCCCTCGCCGTTCACGCAATTCGCCCACCTTTTCACCAAGAGCCCACAGCAAGAACTCATTGAGAGTGATTCCCTCGACCTTTGCGTAACATTCAATTTCCTTTATAAGTTCGTTCGGAATGATTACTTCCACTTTATGTATCATAAAACCTCCATGACAGCTGGAAAAGTGGCTATTACTCCCATCAAGAAATTGGCCACCTTGGATAACTTCATTCTGTCATTATAATTATTAATAGACAATCTTTGATTAATCGTTGGCTGGACAGAACCTTCTGGGCGCAGAAGTGAGTCCAGCTTTAATTTTTAAGCAATTGCACTGATGCAGAATAAATAGGAGCGCCTTCTGATTGCTAATTTCGCCGTTTTAGCCCTGTTTTTTACCTGTATGGTCTACGATCTTCGCAACCACCAGATCCCCACGCCATTAACCGTTGGCGGGATGGTTGGTGCAGGTGTGTATGCCCTTTTCAATGGTTTATGGGCTCCAGTATTGTTGATGATTGCACTGACACACGTATCAGATTTCAACCTCCGAGAAAAACGTCTGGCATTCGCCTTTACGTTGTCCGCATTTTCCGCAATTTTTCAACCTTCAGCGGCGTTGATTTGCCTTCTCATCCTTGTCGTGTGGGTGCTTTGGGAATTTGGTGTTTTGGGAGGTGCGGATGTCAAGCTGATCATTGCTGCTGCCCTGGTTCTTGGAAATCCAATTTTTCTGATCCCGATATCAATTGTCGGTGGAGTGCAGGGCGTAATCGCAAGCCTTCAGAAAAAGAGGGAAATTCCTTTTGTCGTATCAATTTTTTGTGGAACTTTGTTGTTCGTTCTCTATCCATATTTCTCCTGCTTCTTGGGAAAAATGTGATGAATTCGTTATCAAGGTAATTTCGATTTTCAATTTGTTTACCAATTCTGTACGCAGGACTTCGTAAAGAGGAAGGAGGTGATTGGCATTGCGTTTCCTAAAGGATAACCGGGGAATCGAGTCGACTGAGGTCGCTTTGATTATTGCAGTGGTTGTTCTGGTGGCTTATGGTGCATACCGGTTGCTGGGTCAAAATATCGCTGCCATCGTGACTGATATTGCTGGAAAAATCTAGTCAAATCAATGGTCTGACAGCAATGTCCCCTTCGGGGATGTTCCAAAAACTGGCAGATCAATTTTTCCTCAAGGAGGATTATGAGGTTTATTAAAGACATTCGTGGGATGGAATTGCTTGAGGCTGCAATTACAACTCCAATTGCGATTATGGTCATGTTGGCGATTGTGAACCTGGGGATGTTAGTCTATGCCCAACAGGCAGTACAAGCCGCAGCCAGGCATGGTGCGCGCATGGGAAGTGTGGCACAGCAATGTCCAGCCTGTTATGCCATGAGCGGAGCAAGAGACGCAATCGCCCAGGCTGGGATTCTGGAAAATACTTCGGTCAGTGTCTTGGCTCCTGGAGGAAGTGCCGGCAGCATTTTAAAGATCCAAGTCAGCGGCAGTGTACCCAACTTTATGGCTCCTCTGACCAGCCTGTTCCCTGGATTGCCAGGGCAGACGTTTACTGTTCGTGCCGATTCTACATTTCGGCAAGAAGGCTGGTAATATGCTGTGGCGAGATCGGCGTGGCTATTCAATGACTTTCTGGGCGGTATTCATTGGATTGGTGATGATTCCTGCCTTGGCATTGGCTATTGAACTCGGACGGTATTTTTATGCCATTTCAGAAGTGGCAAAGGCAGCAGACGCTGCGGCAGTTGCCGCTTCCGCTGAGATCAATCAGCAAGTTTTTCAAGATACCGGAAGTCTTGTTCCCACTTCAAGAACCTGGGGGAACGCTCAGGCTTATGTGACTTCAAATACATCCAGCTTATCCGCTAAAGGGGTGCATGCCTTTGTTACAGGAATTCAGGTGAGTGGGGGAGACAACACTGTACGGGTTTCTGTATCCGCAGATTTATCTCTCCTGTTTCCATCAGTAGTTCCCAAGGTGCTTGTCACTCAAACCGGGGTGGCTAAACTACGTGTCTTCACACATTGATCGATTTTTACCCATAAAGGACCGTGGCATTATTGAAAAGAAATTGACCATCTAGGATAAGCCCCTTGTAATTGATATACTCTGATTGATAACTCAATATTTCTTAATCAATCGTTGGCCGGACAAAACCCACTGGGATCTGTCCGGCATTTTCTTTTTAACCCTAGATGACGAAGGTTTCATAAACAAGGAGGTCAGATGATAAACGATGTAGTTCTAGAAGGAATCGTCGTACGGGATCCATGGAAATTTATGGATGACCTGTTCTTCCGGTTAGTGATCTACCGAGACAGTGATCTGCCTGCCAAGAAATTGGATTTGGAACGTGATGCAGGTGATTACATCAACGTCCGGGTAAATGGCGGAGCCAACGGGCTGATCCACATCCGACGCGGCATGCGATTGCGAGTGCATGGTTTCCTCCAGTCTCGGGATTTCCGCGAAAGCTTGGAAGAGTTTATCAACAAAGCACGGAAATCCAAAAACTGTACTGACCTGGCGGTGGATATCAAAGCATGCGAATTGAAACAAAACCAGGTATTCATTGACCGAAACGTGGTAGAGGCAGTCGCCAGGCGCATTATTGTGTTGGATGCTGCCGCACCGAACGAAAAAAAAGCCAGATCAATTGAGAAAGTTACGACTGGCAAGCACGTTGAAGCGGAAAACGATTCACGTGAGATGGAATCTACTTCTGGAGAAATTGACGCAACTGCTGAATAACTCATCCGATCAACAAACCGAAGGTGAGCATGGGTAATTATCTTTTTGGATTACCTGCAAAAGGCCTACGCGTGTAAAAAAATAGAGAGATGGATGAGTTCAGACCTGAAGTGAATTTTTAATACTTCAGGGTACGTGGAGGATCACAAGATGACGCCCGAATCCCTTGCATAAAGCAAGCGGGATTTCGAGACCTGTCATCGTCAAGCTCCCTTTTGTATTGGGAGCGAGTGATCCTCCATTTTATTTCCGGGAGTTCCCGGATAGTGGGCTTGCACTTTAACAAACAACCTTTTCCTCCCAGGAGGCGTCATGGCGTGCTGAGAAGCAGAAAGGTTCATATTACAAGGAGAAAACAATACTGTATGGGTGGGATGAATGACTCATCCCACCCATATATTCTCACATCCATAGGGCTGCAAATGTCAGCGATGAAGAAAAAGTCTTCACCATTGTCGTTTTCTGCCCTGTGTTTGTTCACGGGTAGCAAATAACGTCGGAACACTCCTGGTACTTAGCCATGAGTTGATCTTTCGAATCGACTTTTTGTTAATCAACGTTGGATATTTCCACAAGGAGGATTATGCAAAAAACACAAGACCTTACCCAAGCTCAAGTTGAACGTACTGAACGTGCACATTCTGCGATTCTCGCTGGCAAGTTCCAGGTCACCCGGACCAATCCCCACCAATGGACGGTCAAAAATGGCGACAAGCTACCGTATGTCGTCACATTGAGACCATCTCAAGGTGGTTCAGAAGAGGTCAATTGGGCGTGTACCTGTATGGACTATCAGCAGCGGGGACCTCAGATTCTCTGCAAACACATTGAAGGTGTCCGCCTTTTAGAAGCGGCGCAACCACAAATTCACATAATTCAAGAAAAGGAGAGTCACATGAATGAAACCATCCCTTCAAATGATGGGAACCTGAGCGACCGGCTGAGCCGCATTCTCTGGGAACTTCGCCAGCCATTGGATATGTCTCGCGTCAAACGCCGCCAAGCGCCAGGTATGGGAACCGTCCCCTATCTGGAAGGATACGACGTTATTGATCGAGCCAACAGTATCTTCGGATTTACCTGGTCATTTGACTTGATTTGTGATCCGGTCATCGTGCGTTGGCAAAAAAAGGTGCTGATTTGGAATCAACAGGAAAAACGCAAGGTTCCTGCCCTGGATGCCAATGGGAATGTTCAGACCGAGGAAGTCGGTTTAGTGTATATCACCGGCAAAGTATCTGTCGATCTGGACGGGAAATCATACAGTCATGCCGATCTTGGTCGTTGTGTCTTCACTGGTGATACACCCGAAGCCCTTGATATGGCCTTGGCAGGTTCAGCCACAGACTGTCTGAAGCGCTGCTTCCGCCAATTGGGTGAACAGTTCGGCAATCTGCTGTATGACAAGGAAATTGCTCAGAACGCAGGCCTTGATCAAAACCGATCCAATGGCACCTCATCTATGGCAATTCCAACTTCGAAGGCTAATTCATTACCTCCTGCCACCTCTATCGTACGCAGGTATGGGGATGGAGTCTCTGTGAATGGTAATGTCTCCGAGCAGGAAGCATTTGACCAATTTAAAGAGAAAACCGGGAGAGTTCCTGCTTCAAAGGATGAATTGCGTAATTGGCTAGCCAGTCAACGCACCACACCGACGCCTGCATCCGTTGCAGCGTAAAAAACCATATGCCAAAGAGAAAGGAAAAACACAATGTACCAAACGATTATCCTCATCGGAAATTTGGGAAAAGATCCCGAAATGCGCTTTACCCCTGGCGGACAACCGGTGACCACCTTATCGGTGGCCACAAATCGTCGCTACAACGGTCAGAATGGACAGCCAGTCAAAGAAACGACCTGGTTCCGTGTCACTGTGTGGGGAAAACAAGCAGAGTCCTGCAATGAATTCCTACACAAAGGAAGCAAGGTATTAGTTGAAGGGCGTCTGACCCCCGATCCTGAAACTGGTGGGCCACATATCTGGGAAAACAATGGAAAGGTTGGCGCTTCATTCGAAGTAACTGCCTCGACCGTACGTTTTCTTTCTGGACGTGAAGACCAGGAGGAAGCAGAACCCGCAGTAAATACTCAGGTTCCGCCAAACTTAGACCCAAGCGAAATTCCATTTTAGCCAGAGTCAAAACGCACCGGTGAATCACAACGAAGGACATGCCCTGAATGGCATGTCCTTTCTCATTCTTATTGAAAGAACACAGGAGGAACACATGGTAAAAGCTGAAATCACAATCGGTACATGTTATGGAGATGCGGTCATTCCCGTTGAGGTAGTGGGAAAAGGCCCGAGACCTGGAACAGTATGGGTACGCGCGCTCAATGGACTGGAGCCATTTACCAAGAACAGCCACGGTGGCCCTTATCAGGACAGCACTACGGTGGTTCATATCCCTCACTTGAGGGATGTCCGTGTTGAGAATGATCCTGAAGAAGCACCAATCTGTGAAACGATTAAACCAGGAGAACTAGAAATCCAAATCTCTCCGCAGGATCACTTGCTTCCAGCGGATTGGTTTCTGGAGAGTGCTTATGAAGACCGAACTTGCTCCGAGTAGAACCGCAGGTACGGTTAGAAACAGTCAGGGGATCCCAAAAACGCATGGCAGTGCAATGATCCGGGAAGACTTTACGGTATTCACGCCATCCGTTTCCATCCAGGGATATCAATACCTGGTTGATTTTGGTTCTGGCAGTGAACATCGTTTTCACAGGGTCAATAAAAACAAGGAGTGCTCTTGTGGTGCAGCTTATTGCGAAGCGATTGATGCTGTTCGTTTTTATCTTCAAGCTGGTGGTGCACGAGCGCCTGATCCAGAAGGGATGCCACCTTGTCCTATCTGTGGCAGCAAGACTTACCGTGATCGGAATTGGGATGGCAAGTACACCAAGGAATTGGGGTGGCGCTGCACAAAAGGCGGCCTGCGTCATTTCCTGGATGCAAAAGCTGAAAGGATAAAAAAGAACCTTGCAGAAAACCCCTGGCTCATACCTCCCGCACCTGGATACCCAGGTGTGCGGCGCGATGAGTTGATGACCTGGGAAGAATGCGAAGCAATCAGCCGCAAGGTATTTCTTGAAACCGGTTACGATCCGACCGCATAAATTACAGGACCCTAATGGACCCCGCAAGGGGAAAAATGGGGGGACAGCATCCCTCCAGGGGTGGTCTGTCCCCCATTTCACAGGAGACAGACATGAACAATCTACAACCGTACCTTATAGAAAGTGCACACTCTCAAACTTACAACTTCCCCCGGCTCAAGCACCTGCCTGTTCGTGAGCAGCCGGCTTTCCGGGTAAGCAAGGATTCAGATGCATGCAGTCTGGCTGAATTGTTGGCAGTCATCATTGGTGGTTCAAATCAAATTGAGTCCGCTGAACAGCTGCTGGCACAATTTGGCACAATCCAGAAAATTGCCCAGGCACATGTGAATGAGATTGCCAAAGTACCGGGCATAAGCAACTTGACTGCACTGCGACTCAAAGCAGCTTTAGCACTTGGACGTAAGCTTCTTCAACCAGAAGATGAACGTCCAACAATTCATTCACCTGGCGATGCTGCTCAAATCTTGATGCCAATGCTGGCGCATCGTGAACAAGAATTCATGGTCGTGATGCCGCTTGACACACGCAACCGCATGTTGGATGTGATCGAGATATATCACGGCTCGCATAATTCCTCGATGGTGCGGGTTGGTGAGTTATTCAAACCAGCACTACAGCGGAACGCGGCGGCTATCTTGATCGCACATAACCATCCCAGCACAGATCCTACACCCAGTCCCGAAGATGTCAGTGTGACTCGCGCCATTGTCCAAGCTGGCAAGCTCTTGGATGTGTCAGTCCTGGACCATTTGGTCATTGGATTATCACGATGGGTGTCACTGAAGGAAAAAGGGTTGGGATTTTCATAATCCACGAATGAACACAAGGAGATCGACATGAAATCCATTTTGTTTTTTGATATTGAAACCACCGCTAATGCGGATGCAATTGCGCTTTTACCCGAGCCTTCTGCTCCTGCCAACTACAAAGATCAGGACAAGATTGCCCAATACATCACCGAAAAGAAAGCAGAACAAATAGCTCAGGCACCACTAGATGCTGATCTGGGTAAGATTATCGCCATCTCGCTTCAAAACGGGATTGAAAGTTCGGTAGAAGTTCACCTGATTGGTGATCCTGAAACCAAAACCGAAAGCGATCTGATCCGTTGGTTTTGGTCTTTGTTCGCAAAAGCCGATGGTCGTTCATGCGGTTACAACATCATTGGTTTTGACCTGCCTTATTTACTCAGACGGTCGTTCGACCTTGGCATCCAGGTTCCGAACCAACCACAACTGTCCAAATTTCGCATTGCTCCCACTCTCGATCTAATGGCAATCCTCTACAACTGGGGACAGGCCAAAGGATTGAAATGGGTCTGCAAACGCTACGGGATAAAAAATCCACTACCTGATTTGGATGGTTCTCAAGTGGTCAACATGGATCCGGAAACATTGCGTAAGTACGCTGGAAACGATGTCTTTCTGGTCGTAGAGCTGTACAAGCGCATGTGCGGGGTATATCTGCCGGCAATGAATACTTACCAACCTGCTTTTTTTAACCGCTTATTTCACGGAGGATCAAATGCATCAATTACCCACCTTACAACAGCTTGAATACCTGGAATCAGGTTTCGAGGTTTCCAAGATTTTGGCACAGGCTGGATTCCCGATGGATAAACCTGCTTTCGCCATTACTTGGGGACAAATTGCCGAAGAGATCGCTCATATCCTGGCAGATCACGGTCTTCCTCCAGATCGGTTGGAAGAAGACTTTTTGATTGACCTGGCGCAAGGAGTCCAGAAAGTTCTTCAGAATGATGATGTACTTTTCTGGCGAAGTTCTATCCGTAGTTTTACAACGGATCACCCGACCGTCACAGCCTTCACAACATCGAATTTAGACAATGATGACGAAAGTCCTCTCACGGAGCAATACGAAAACGCAATCCGCCTCAGGGATGATGAGGCCTACTGGCCAGATGGTGGTGCTTCTGCAGATTTATTTGACGAATTCTAATCACTATATAGGCACGCAGGGGTTGAACCCCTGCGTGTCGAACAACGTTGGCACAAATGTATAGATCAACCTTTTAAGGGTTGGTCTGTAGATAGCTTCAACGTTGGTTTTTTTAGATGCGTAACGTTGGATTATTTCACCAAAGGAGGAAGAATTGGAGGTTTTGTACGAAACACAAAAAGATGTGAATTGGGAACGGATTCAAGCAGAAATTGCCCTAATAGATGATTGCTGCAAGAAGTCATTGGAAGATTTCATCCTGGGCAAGTTTGATGAAGAGTGTCTGGGTGACAGTCCGCCAGAATCGGACTGGAATGACTGGTTTCCTCCACCGCCACGTATGACGGAAGAGGAACTGGATGTGCTCAATGATTGGGTTGAGATTGAAGCGGAAAAGCATAATCTTGAACCGGACCCGGATATTTACCTACTCGACGACTATTTTGTAACAAAGGAGATATATGGAAAAACAGATGATCCAACTCAAAATCCCTGTTCCGCCGGCGCCACTTCTAGAACAGGCAGTGGGTTACCGAAATTATCGGAATGCCCATTATCTTGTCCTCTGGTGGGAACCCTGCGGAGATGAGGTCATGGTATCGGATGGTCTGGTGACCTTTACTGGTCTCTGGCCAGGCTATCTGGCCTATGTGCAACATAAATCAGTTCGTCCTCTCCTGACGGAGTTCAACCTGGGTTCTTCTGAAAATCCTGCGGACTATCACTTGATTATCGATCTTGTTGAGCGGCGGGCCTTCGTTGCACCATGCAAAGTAGCAGATCGCTTTCAAGCAACCCAATGGAATCAGGGAGTAAAGCTGGAAAAGCCTGTCTCCCTTTCGTCAGAAGAAATGGAGGAATGGGTCGAGCAATTGGAGCGACAGCTACTGCACTTCCCCAGCATGGATGAACTCATGTCGCAAATTGCCGAGGACGATAAGCTCATTGCTGCACTTGAACAATGGTTGGACGACCAAACGCCAAGTCTATAAAACAACAAGGAGATACAGAATGACCTGCAAAGTGACAGTTCAAAAGAATACTTTTTCCGAAAGTCTGGCAATTGTTGGGCGAGCGGTAGGTTCTCACTCCCATCTACCGATCTTATCGAACATTTTGCTCAGTAAAGATGAGGATCAGCTTCGCCTCTCGGCTACCGACTTGACCGTGGGTGTCATGGTTTGGATGGATGCCAATTTGGACGGCGACCTGGGTTTGACCTTACCCGCCAAAACACTGATTGATGTGATCAACAGCTTAACAGATCCCGAAGTCGTTTTTTCGGTAAATGGAAAACCGGAAGCATCATTGAAGTGCGGAACCTATAAAGGGATCGTCAAGGGAATTGACGCATCCGAGTTTCCAACCATCCCGGAGTACCCTATCACCAATGGGATTTCAATGGACGCAAGTGTGTTCAAAGAGATGATCCAAAAGGTTGCGTTCGCTGCTTCCGTGGATGATACCCGACCTGTTCTGACTGGAGTTTTGATGAGCATGGATGGAAAGAGTGTATCCATGGTCGGAACGGATGGATTCCGTCTCGCTATCTGTAAGGCGATCCTTCCAGACCAGTTCGCCAAGAAGCAGTTAATCATACCGGCTTCCGCATTGAAAGAGGTGATGCGTATCCTGAACGCGACTAAAACAGCCAGGATCACTCTTGTTTTACCCGCGAATGGTAGCCAGGTGGTGTTCCGTTGTGAAAACGTGCAGATTGTTTCACAATTGATCGATGGGAAATTCCCGGATTATCAAGCGATTCTACCCAAAGGTCACAAGACCAGAGCAGTCCTTGACGCGGGTGACCTGCTCAAAGCCTGCAAACAGGCCAGCATCATTGCTCGCGAAGGTAGCAATGTAGTGCGGTTTCACTTTCAACCCGGAGCGGATCAAACAGGGAAGGTCAAACTGTTAGCCGAATCCGATGAGACCGGCGCCAGTGAGATAGAGCTTGATGCCACGGTTGAAGGACAGGAATTGGAGATCGCATTCAATGTGAAATTCTTGCAAGATGGGTTGGAAGCCATCACTACCAAAAAAGTGACCATTGAGGCGAATGCCCACAACACACCAGCGGTACTCCATTCAACAGGAGATGAGGAGAACTTATACGTTTTAATGCCCATGCATATCGATGGAAGGTAGATAATCACGGGGAAGCATTGGGCTTCCCCGTGCACCTCTCTAACAAATTAATTGCCCTAATAAAGAGGAGTTTCAGAAAAAACCATGTCATGGTTTTTTCATATAGCTGTTTAATTGCTTAGTAATACTTCTAAAATTGATCCGGATTACATCTCGTTCGTGTTCACCTATAACACTATTATGGGCAACGAGGTTACGGCAATTTCCCATTTCGTCTATTTTGGAACTAACCCATGCTTGATCTGGAAAATAAATTTTAAAAATGTCCCAGTTGTTTTGTATCAACACTCCCAAATCCTTAAAATCGAAATAGAAAAGGTCAGAATTGCCCCTAACACCTATCCATAGGTTTTTCTTTTCTTGCTCTTTACGAACGACGATACCGTTCAAAATTGATTTTGGAACAACGATATTGGCAAAATAGGTTAAACCGAATTTCTCCGTTAGGACTTTTTCAATAAACAATCGTAAATAATTTTCGACGACATATAAATATAAATATACTTCGGCCATTTGCTGCCCTTTTACCATGACATCGTCCGGTAGAGAAAAGTTGCTTGATTGTTCAGTAAGATTGTTGACAATTTCATCTAAATCGTCATGCAAACTATCATTCCCCTCAATTGATTCTAATGATGGACAAAATTCTACATTTAGTACATCTAAACCTGCATTTGGGGGCATAAGGTCACTACATATTTGTATCAAAGGTGTCTTAAATCCTTGATCCTCAAGATTTAGGTGTTCAAAATCGTTTATTGGCAGACGAAAAACCACAGTTGTATACATTCCATTCCACCTAACATGTGAAAACGAACTACTGATATCAAATTCACACTTTGCATTTCGTAAAATCTTAATATAGTCAACTAAATTTCTCTTTTGCAACAACTGCAAAACGCCTTTGAAAAACTTTCCTTCATCAGGGGGAGTATAAGAAAAATCCGACATTTTAATCCTATTCGTGATCGAGAAAAATGTTTACCGATCAATTCCGTAGAAGAGAATTCTGCTAATTATCTGTCAATTGAAGTATATCAGAACGACAAATTCGATGCCCCAAAATATTGGGGTCTCACATTTGTTGTTCTGTTGTGCAGTGCATACAGAACACAATAACGTTGGCTTTTTCTTCAAAAAAAAACGTTGGTTATTCAATCCATATCTACTTCAAAGGAGGATCACATGAATGTTTACGAAGACAAGTACCTGCATGAAAAAGTGAACCGTATTATTGCCAGGCAGAAGGAGGGCAAGATCATTATCGCTGCTTATAAGGATGGCTGTGGCTTACCTTCGAGAGAAGATCTCGGTCAGGAACTGACACGGGCAGTTTACCCATACGATTATGCAGTTGGTAAAGCCGGCTTCCTTAACTACGATTCGGAACTTGGAGCTTACCTGTTTACTGCAAAATCGGGTGAGAAACTACCCCAAGTGTTAGCTAACTACCGAATTCTTACTCTAGGTGAAGCAATCCTTGATGTAAAGGACAGGAGTATCCATATTCAATGCGGCGAAACCAGCGTCACCTTCACCGGAGTACAACCCTGGAAAGGTCTGTACGAAGTTCTGAAAGAGGTCAACGAAGAACTGGCTCGAGTCAATTCTGGGATTGTTGTTTGGAAGATTGTTCCGAAGGAAAGCGGGGATTCCAAATCGGGTGATCGTCTATTTCCTGAAGCGGTACCAAAGCTTCGGAACGGGCAAGCAATGGCACATGCCACCGGCTATGCCTATGACACCGATCACAACCTGGCGTATATTGGCCTTGTAAGTTACAAGACCAGCCTGGAGTCACTACGAGTGACTCTTATGTGCGGGAAATCCCTACAAATGACTCAGGACGGCCTAAGCGATGTGTTACTGATTCCCACTGATAAGTATGAACAAGCCTGGCAAGCCATGCCTGAATACACCAGTCATCATGTCGGGTTCGTATCTCGGCTTGCGCTTCCTGGAAAATGGGAACCAGAAGACCTCAGTGCATATCTGCTTATTTTTCGAGGAACACCTGATCCAGGAAAGGAATTGATTCAACTTTTCGTTGAACGAATCAAAGAAGCTCTGGAGGTGCCGATCCTGGATGAATGGTCAGTAGTCCTTTGGAAACAAGCTCGCAGCCGTAAGTTGGTTCAAGATCTGACCACAGGTGGCGATTGTGTCCTTGGTGCCAGAATTGACCTGCAAGCTGACTGGAAAGACCTGTTATCTGAGTTATTAGCTCAGGAGGAAATCTCACTGACCATCTGATTGAACAAGTAAAACAACTCGCTACATCACCCCGGAGGGGGCGCTTTTCATCCCCTCAAGGGGTTGGACGCGTCTCCTGCGGGGATTTTATTTTCGTAAAGGAGTGAACAATGCGTCCACCAGCAATCGAAAGAATGGGGTACTACCCCACGGATGAACCGGTTGTCGAGATCATCCGCACTTACCTGAAACCGCCCAGCGAAAGAGGGCGGTTATTTGATCCCTGCGCAGGGGAAGGAAAAGCTGCTTCTTCCTTGGGTAACGCGCTCAATTGCGAAACCTGGGGGGTTGAACTCTCACCAGAACGAGCAGGGAAGGCTCAAAACGTGATGGATAAGGTTTTCCAGGCTCCCTGGCAAGCTTGTGTTCTGAGCGATGAAAGCATTTCCTGGCTCTATTTAAATCCTCCTTATGACTTTGACCGTTTTGAAGGTCAAAAACGATTGGAATGGGATTTTCTCAAGACGACCTCCTCCAAACTGATCCGTGGCGGGCTGCTGACCTATATCATCCCACAGAAAATCCTAGGAATGCTTGAAGTTGCTCGGCTGTTAGCCGGGCATTATGAAGCTATCACGATCTATCGGTTTCCGGATGGATTGTACGAGAAGTTTAAACAGGTAGTGGTGTTGGCATACAAGCGCAAGCTATACCAGCTACCCACAGACAAGGAGGTTCTTTCGCTCCAAAGCCTGGCATCAACTGAACTGGAACCTATCCATCCCGCTGTTGAACCGATCTATGAACTATTGCCTGCACCATTACGAGGTGCAAATGGCAAACCAGTTATGTTCAAGCGAACGGATTGGGAACCGGAAGAGGTGGTTGAAGCCACGAAGGAAGCAGGTGTCCACAAGACCAGTGATTGGCTTGACCTGATACACCCAACGCGTGGTCTGGCTCAACTCTCCCAACCGGTCATGCCCTTGAAGAAAGGTCATATCGCTATGCTCATGGCCTCTGGCATGATGGGCACAGTAAAGTTGACCGATGAAGAGGGTAAACCAATGCTAATTAAGGGACGGGTGATCAAGGTGGTCGAAAAGACTGAGCAGCCGGATGCCAAAGAAGCCGATACAGTCGTAGAAACCTACAAGGATCGTTTTGTTACTACGGTAGCTGTGTTGAAGCAGGATGGTATCCAGGTGATCCAGGATGTTAAGGGCCTTTCAGAGTTCATGAAGGTTCACGGCGAGAAGATCGCTGCGCATGTACTGGAAACCTATAAACCCATCTACAATCTGGACCCGACTGCGAACGAAATTGCAGCCCTCGATAGGCTTGGTACACAACGAAAAGCCCTTCCCGGACAAGAGCGTGCTGGATTGCTTCCTGCACAAAGACATGCGGCAGCGGCGTTGGCTCGTTCAATTCGAAAAAATGGCGTGGCCAACTGCCAGGCGGAAATGGGGACTGGAAAGACGACAATATCGACTGGCGTGATAGAGCTGCTGGATGCTTACCCGGCAATCGTGCTTTGTCCTCCACACCTTGTACCCAAATGGATCCGCGAAATTGAGGAAGTGATCCCGGGAGCATATGCACGAGAAATCCGCCGCATCGGTCGGAGTAGTGACGAAGTTTATGATGTGAACGATGTCCGTGAATTCCTGGATCAATATAAAATAGCTTATGACACAGCTCAAAAGAAAAGAGGTTCAAAGCCCAAATGGGTGGCGGTGGTAGCACACACCTCTGCCAAGTTTGGGGCAGGATGGCAGCCGGCGGTTATCACCAGGAAAGCGAGAGACCCACTGACTGGAAAGATTGTGGATGCCTGTGCTTGTCCTGGTTGTGGTAAGGTCGTGATGGTCGAAAAGGACGGATTTGTGATTCCGGTGACTGACGCCTCTGAATTGGCAGAAAAACGCCAATTCTGTCACAATCGAATCCCTGGCTGGGAGTTGGATGCAGACGGGAGGACGAAACTTGATGCCAACGGTGACTCGGTATGGGGTACGCGTCCATGTGGGACACCCCTGTTTGAGTTCAACGGGGCGAGGCGACATAGCATTTCGGAGTACATTACCAAACATGCTAAGGGCGCTTTCAAGCTTCTGATAGCCGATGAGGTCCATCAGTTTAAATCCAAGTCTTCTGATCGAGGAGTCGCGTTCCATCAACTGGTAACAGCGGTGAAGTGGACACTAACCCTCACCGGGACTTTCTTCGGTGGAAAAAGCACCTCAATCTTCTGGCTGCTGCATCGCTTGAACCATGGAGTTCGTCGTGATTTTACTTTCCATGACGAGAAGCGCTGGGCGCGGTTGTATGGAGTGCTTGAAACCACCCGAAGACGGAGGCGCAATGAAGACGCGGATGAAGATGGTGTGTACACTGGCAACAGGCGCTACCGTAATCAAGCTAAAGAACAGCCAGGCGTCAGTCCGGCCATCGTGAGCCGATTATTAGACACCACCATATTCCTGAGCCTGAAGGATCTTAACCTGGCTCTGCCATCGTATAAGGAGGAAGTGGTTGCCCTGGATATGCTCGATGACCAGGGGCAGCAGTATCACAGCATGGACAGCAGTTTGAAACAACTGGCAGTCCAATCCAGTCGTTACCTATCCACCTGGCTTCAATGGACTCTGGCAAGACCGAATTCTGCTTTTCGAGATGAGGTTGTGGTGGTAGATGAGGTGGATGACGGCGATGGTAAAAGTGTGCGAAAAGTACCGCTGATGGAGTTGCCGGCAATCAATCCGAATGGTCATAAATGGCTGCCGAAAGAGAACTGGCTGGCTGACTTTTGTAAGGTAGAAAAGCAGCAAGGGCGAAAAGTGCTGGTCTATGTTCGTCAGACCGGCACGCGTGATATTCAAGATCGGGTGATGATGCCGCTGCAAGGGAACGGACTGAGAGTCTCTATCCTGAGTGGTAATGTTGACCCACGTAAGCGCGAAGAATGGATCGCCAGACGTGTGAATACCATCGATGTTTTGATCTGTAACCCCCGGCTAGTAGAAACGGGCCTCGACCTGGTGCAATTCTCAACCGTGGTGTTCTTCGAAATCGAATATTCACTCTATACGTTGTGGCAAAGCGTACGACGTGTATGGCGTTTGGGGCAGACCCAGCCGGTCAAAGCGATTTTCTCGGTGTACTCGTCAGCGATGGAAGCAACAGCGCTGGCTTTGATGGGAAAAAAGATGAAGGCCGCGCAGCTCGTTTATGGGGATGAGGTCGGAGGTGCGATTGTTCCGGAAGAGGAAGGCGACTTCCTCACTCAGCTTGCTCGTGATGTGCTGGAGGGAGCGAAGCTCTCTGATCTACAGACCTTGTTTGCGGATGACTTGCAGGTCAGCCACAACCCGCTCGGCAGCTTTACCACCCCAAGCGCGGTGATTGTTCCTGGTCCGAAAGTGATGACCTGGGATGATTGGGTGAGTCAGAAAACGGTGGTGGTCAGGCGGACAAGAAGAAAGGAGGTAGTACCGGAGGGACAGATGGGATTTGGAATATGATACACAATTGGCTCTGGGGAGACTCAGAGCCTTTTTTATTTCCTTTATTATTCTTGCTAATCAAGGAATGATTCTAGTGTTCTTTATCTTTAGGTGGATTAGGATCATTCCCTGGTGGGACTGTGTCTTTACTGCGAATTTTCCCATCAATCCCTTTTATTGATAATTCACCTCCGCCCGAATTTTGAAGCATTATTTTTGCTTCATCCGCAGCTTCTTTTTGTGTGTCGTGGACACTTGACGCTCGAGTTGCATCATTCCTTTTATTTTCCCATTTTCCATCTGGTCTTCGGGAGACAGTACGATCCCTACCTTTGGACATTTTTCCTCCTTCGATTAATTCATTAAGTACAAAGATTGTAGACTGAAGAAATAATTTTTTTCGATATGCCTATAGCGATTTCCACCTCCTGTGCAGTCACTCGAATTTCACGACCTTCAGTGTCCCCAGTGCGCACTCTCTCTAAATATTTTTTATCAACAACGCCTAAATTGTGGGTTAATGGATGTCTTTTTTCAAAAATTGTTCTTAATGTTTCAACTTCGTCTTGTGAGGTATTATGAAACAAATCCAATCCAGTCTGTGCGTGGAACGTTTCCCCGGCCGAGTTAATATTCTGATAAGAATTCCTGATTTTTTCAAGACGCTTGCTTATCTCGTCATGTGACATACCATTGTTGGCTAAATGCTTTATTGTGATTATTTTAAGAACAGCTTCAAAAACTGAAACCACATCCTCTAGTCCGTTTTCAATATCTCTTCCGGCAACCCTGGCGCCTAATTCCTCACGCCTTTTATCGACTACACTAAGAACTTTCTGGATAACGCCAAATTCAGTTTTGACATGACACATAAATATATCTTTTCCACAATCCGGGCACCAGGTTGCTAAACCAAAAACCGCATGCTCAAGCCCACAGTTTGGACAAATAATATCGCGCCGCAGCTCTTCCTCCAGCGGCCGTGGAACATAGTCAGGCTTACTCGGTTTATAAGTCATTTCCATCTTAAACATCCCAGAGCCATATGTTTTTTTGTGAGAACTTCCTAATCCAAGAGCTTTTTGAAATGACTTATCGATGCCTTTGACAACCTCATTTTTGAGGACACTTAAAGCATAATCAATTTGCGCTTGGGTTGTAAAATCATTTGGTTCACCCTCTTGCCGGCAATATGGGCAATAAGCAAGTACTTGCCCTTCCGTTAATCCGGTACCTAATTTCACCTTAAAGTAACCAGGTGAGCACTCAGCATTAGGACATTCTCGTCCGACTAACCCATCATTAGTTGGAATTGGTATGTGCATTTCGTACTGGTCTGGACCGACTTTCCGTGTTTGGAAATCGCCGCCATCATCTAGAATCGAATTGGACATGGTTCAAATATCTTCCTTTCGTTAGTAATTTTTCTCAAACCAAAATCACCTTTTCCAATCGTTCCTTCCGCTTCTTCCAATCTGGCATTAAAACGTCCAGCAAGTGGTAGAACTTTGCATTGTGACCTACGTGCACTAGATGACATAATTCATGCAGGACCACGTAATCAATGCAGTGAGTCGGCGCCTTGATTAGCTCTGTATTGAATGTAATCACTCCTGAAGGTGTACAGCTTCCCCAACGTTTGTTCATTCTGCGGTATTTGATTTCAGGTTTTCTTGCACCAAGCTCAATGAGTCGATCAACAAACAGCTCTGATCGATTTTGTATGAATACTTTGGCATGTCTGGTGTACCAGTCTTGTAAAATTTGTTGTTTTCTTTCCAGATTCTCTGGTTGGGTTGTAGTTAACATAAAGAATTTTCCAATCAGTTTGACAGCATTTTCACTACCTGCCGTTACCTTTAACCGATACTGCCGTCCCAAATAGTAATATGTTTCACCACTGATGTATTGGCGATCAGGCAGTACGGGGTGATACTGATCAAAGTACTCCAGTTGCCGAATCATCCAGGGGGCACGTTTTTCAAGTTTTGCTTGTACTTCCTCCATGGAGTGATCCAGAGGCGCTTTTGCGACAATGCTTTTATCTGGCTGAACCGTGATTCGTAACCGATTTCGCTCTTCAAACCATACTGTGACGGGAATCTGAAGGTTGGAATAAGATACGGTTATCATTTTTGGACTTTCGATAATCACCATTAATTGCCTCTGGCTTACGGACATCTGACGCGGGCGACATCAATCGATTGATCTAAAATTCGATCGATTTCCTCAAAGGTTAGCTCAATCCCTTCCTGTTCTTTCCAGTCAAATAACATGTCTTCAATTTCGATGCGCATCCGGTTCTGAACGTCGATATTGTCCACCCAGTTAACAATGCGATTTCGTTCAACAATGTTTTCCACTTCCAGGGCAGCTCTGGCAAAGGCTTCACTGCGGTCTTCTCGAGACTCGCCTGGTTGAATTGTCTCTTTCACAATCCCATAATAGGCTTTGGCGACCTCATGCCCATTCAACCGCACAGGAACATTATCTCCCGTTCGATTGAGGACTGCTTGCATGATCTCAGTGACCTGCGCCAGGTAATCCTTTTCACGGAGACGTTCATCCCGGTAGGCTTTAATCGCGTCTTTCAATATCTCAGAGAAACGTTTGTAAAATACCGGATCCTGCTCCATGCGCTCATAGATGGTTTTCTGGGTGCGGTGGGCAATCGTATCTGCTTTGGCAGCATCCGAATGCAGCTTTTCTACTTCATCAGCGAAAGCCTTCTGATCAAAAATGTTCACCAGCGAAGTGATTTGCTCTACGTCACCTGTACCAACATGGGTGTCCAGTAGTTTCTGGATGCGCGGTTCGTATTGCGAAAAATCGACCACCTCGGCGTAACGCCGCTGAACAGATGCTTTTAATTTGGAGAAGAATTTCAAATCGCTCCGGTATTGTTCGACCTTCTCCGCCGGAGTTTCTTCCAGGAATTTAACACTCGATAAGGCAATCGATAATGTCTTTGAGTATTTTGAAAGTCTTTCATAAAACTTTTCACGCAAGGCCTCATCTGCCAGCAGGATTTCATACGCTTCCGCGTCGCGGCGATTCTTGACCTCTTTGAAAGTATCCCAAAGCACGGAATGGGCTTGCGCCAACTGAGAGACGGGCTCGCTGATATCGGTCAGAATGCCAACCAGATCTTCCTTATCAAATTCAGGTAGCGAGTTATACAGATCGAGTGCATGGCTTAAATTCTCCAGGACACCGTAATAATCCAGGATGTAGCCGAAATCTTTGCCTTCGTACAGGCGATTGACCCGCGCAATGGCCTGTAAAAGGGTGTGATCCTTGAGTTTGCGGGTCAAATAAAGTACCGTGTCGCGGGGCGCATCAAATCCGGTGAGCAGCTTATCCACCACAATGATAATTTCGGGCGTTTCCCCGTTCTTGAACGCGTTGATGATTTGTTTGTTGTATTCGCGTTCGCTGCCATACTTTTCCATCATCCCTTTCCAGAACCGCTGGACAGCCAGAACGTTTTCCTGATACAGGTCTTCCTCGCCTTCGCGCTCGTCTGGGGGTGAAATCAACACTTCTGAGGTCACCATGCCAAACTCATCCAGGAATTGCTTATATAAGAGGGCAGTGGCTTTATCGGTCGCAACCAACTGACCCTTAAATCCTGTGCCTTGCCAGTTGTCGCGATAATGAACGCTGATATCCCAGGCGATGCGCTGAACTTTTTGCGCAGCTTTGTTGAGCTGGTCTGTGGTGGAATATTTGCCTTTCAAATCCGCTATTTGCGGCTGAGTCAAATCCTGAGTGATGCGTTCAAACCAGGTGTCAATTGCTTTCGAATCCACGTTTTGATCGACATGCCGGCCTTCATACAGTAAAGGCACTACGTTTTTATCTTCCACCGCGCGAGTGATGGTATAGGTATCGATCAGGCCGCCAAACTGCCGGACGGTATCGTGATCTTTTTTCATCACCGGTGTACCGGTAAAGCCGATGTAACAGGCCTCGGGGAGCGCCTGGCGCATGCGCGCATGCATGGCGCCGTATTGGGTGCGGTGGCCTTCATCCACCAGCACAAAGATATTGGGGTTGTCGTTACGCGCGTTTTGACGCCCAACCGCGGCATCGAATTTGTCAATCACGGTGGTGATGATGCGCTGCTTGTTTTCGCGCAGCATTTCCGCCAGGTCTTTGCCGGTGCGAGCCTGTTCCACTTCTTTACCGCAGGCGTGGAACGTTTTGTAGATCTGATCGTCTAGATCCACCCGGTCGGTGACCAGCACGATTTTGTGATCCGGAATATCAGGCCGCAGTGCTATGGCTTTCGCCAGGAAGACCATGGTGAGCGATTTGCCGCTGCCCTGGGTATGCCAGACCACACCGCCGGATCGTCTGCCTTCCGAATCGCGCTCATAGATGCGACGCATGATCTTCTTAACGCAGAAGTATTGCTGATAGCGGGCTACTTTTTTTTCACCGGCATCAAAGAGGGTAAAGCCGTATGCCAGTTCGAGCAGCCTTTCCGGCTGGCAAAGCGAGTAGATGGCTCGATCCTGCGCGGTGACAACGCGCGGCAGGTTCAGGCTGTTGACCGCTTCCATGCGGTGTTTGCCCGGAAAGACGTCGTACAGTGCCTGAATCTGGCTGCGGCTCAATGGCTGATCCACAGTGGCTTTAACGTTCTTTTCGAACGCTTCGCTCTCCTCTTTCCAAACGCTCCAGAACTTGGCCGGGGTACCGACTGTGGCATATTTGGCTTCATTGCCTGAGATGGCCAGCAGCAATTGGGTATATTGAAACAAGGCTGGGATTTCATCTTCTTTCTGATTGCGAATCTGTTGTGAGATCGCCTGGGTAATGGGATCTTTAAGGTCGGGCGATTTGCATTCGATCACGCCAAAGGGAATGCCGTTGACGAACAGAACCAGGTCTGGCCGGCGCGTTTCGTGACTGCCGCGGCGTTCGACGGCGAATTCCTCCGCCACATGAAAAACATTCTTCTCGGGATGCTCCCAATCAATGTAGCGCAGGCTAAAGCTCTTGAGATTCCCATTCACGGATTGCGGCAGGCTTTTGCCCAGGCTGAGCAGGTCGAAAATGCTTTCGTTGGTGCGCAGCAAACCGATGGAGAGAGTCTCTTTGAGCACCTGCACGGCGGTGTGAATGTTGGCCTCGGAAAACGGGTAGCGTTGACCGTGGTATTGGATTTCATTGTTTCTGGCCAGCCAGTCGAGCAGAACACTTTCCAGCAAGACGGCATCGGCCCGCCCGCCACGCAGCGCCAACGCCTCACGCGGGGAGAGGTAAATATAGCCCAGGTTTTGCAGCAGGTGCAGCGCCGGAAGCTGGGAGCGGGTGAGTTCTGAAAATTCAAGGGATGCTTGATCAATCACGGTTTCCTTCTTCTTTTGCAGTGGCATACAAGTTAAATAAAAATACGTGGACAATGACCAATCGATCAGGATCTTCTGAGGATCGAAATGTCATCTGCCATTCACCATAATTTTGCGCTTTCATGTCCCTTACAAAGTTCGGGTGTTGATTTAACATTTCAGGTATTTTTTCCTGGATTTTCGTAAAACCAGACACATCTTTATTGAAAACAATCAAAGATGCTTTACTGTCTCTCCAAGTCAAATAACCGAGTAATTGATCAATAGCTTCTAAAAGTTTCTGCTCACCTTTCCAAAGTTTACATTCCCCGACAAAGGCAGCTCGATTTTCAAACTCGATGCAAATATCTGTTTTCCCCTTTTTTCTGAATGCCTCGCCGTTTGCTAATCCATGATAATGACCATTCAAATGGGACATCAGAATGTCGCGTAATTCCTCTTCACCGTGTTTTGCAAACGGTTCTGGAGTGCGTTCATAGGAACATCCTTCATGTCGAATTATTTTGAGGATATTTTCATAGTCTTCATTCGATATCGTATACTCTGGTGGGCGATTATTGTGTGAGGATAACGGTTGAATGATTTTTTGCTTCAAAGGTAATTGCGCCAACCCTGGAGCTCCCTCTCGGGTTTGAATAGGGATATTTAATGCTTTTGAAACACTCTGGATGATCCCTAATCTTTCTCTGCGTTGAGCAACTTTACTTCTAATTTCATTTTGAAGTTGGGGATTATGCGATTCGATATCATGCTTAATCCATCCAAGATACTCCTCAATGGATTTTAAATTCCGCTCAACCTCAGCATTTATTGCATCACTCGTGTATTCCCCTTGAGCAAATTCCATCTTGAACCGCAAGATGCCAGCCTGGTCATTGCCGCGTTGAGGAGAATAATCTCCTCTCGGGGGATTGAATGTAAACGTCGATGGTTGCATCTTCCACAAATCGGATTCTCCCGAATATGGAATCGTCAAGTCTGTTCTAATGACAGGTAGTCTTATTAGATCACCAAAGGGATCACGCCGTTCTGTCCGGCTCTCTTGAGGGTCGGTGAGACTCATTTGATCGCGATAAATAACTAAAGGGACAATTGTCATTTTAGAATAAACATGGTCAATTATTTGGTCGTCTAAATTGGCGATAAATTGATCTTTGGATATTCCATCAACCTCTTTTGTAACAGCCGCAAGCTGTGCTCTCAAAGCATCACTTAAAGTAGCTTGGTTGAATAATAAATTATCGGATATGATCATATTCTCCCTCCTAATCCACTTTCACCCGTATTTCACCTGTGAGCAGCTTCTGCATCAGACCTTTTTTCTGCACTTTAAGCTTCTCTAGATATTTATTCAACAAAGCGATTTGTTCATCCATCCCGCCCAGCACGCCGGCGATCTTCTTCTGTTCTTCAATATCGGGAACGGTAACTGTAATCTTCAAGAAATCACCTTTGTTCATAACCCGATTGCGTCCGGCGCCCCCAGGGGAGATCAGATCCAGTTCGTAGAAAAATCGGTCGGTTACCATTAGGTGCTTGAAATAATCTGGCAGCATCTTTGAAGTATAGAAAACATAGGTCGGGAAGCGGTGTGAGACCAGCGCACCATCACCATCCGGACCCACCAGGGCAATCGCGCCTTCCCAGGCGAAGGTTATGTTAACAATCAGGTCATCCTTGCGAGCCTGAAAAAGATGTGTCAACGCAATAGTTTCCGGGTCGTCCACAACTGATGTAAACGTGCCTTTGCCGTGGCTGCGGATCCCGAGCCGCAGATAAGCTCCGACAGGTTTCACAACCTTGCGAAATTTGGGATGCAGGAAGGCACCCAAATTCACCTGCTTCCATTCGTCTTGAAAGCCGGGGAAACGCATTTGTCCGGATAGCAATCGTGAGACTAATTGGTTTTTTTGCCGTTGCTTCGCCTCGATCAACCGTTGCACCTGCTCAATGGCGCGGTCCCAGGTGGTGAGGATTCTTGCGATTTCTGCTTGCTCAATTAAAGGTGGAACTGGAATTGTGGCGTTATTGATCACCGATAAGGTCAAACCATAACGTGTAACACCATTCGCTTTTGTAACGAATTGATTGTGGACTCGATCATGCTGCAATGTTTTCGCAAAAAAATTACTATCCATGCGTTCTATGTCAGGTCGCAATATTGCCAGATGATAACCGCAGATCAGATTTCGTATTTCATCGGTCACAAATGCCGCACTGGCAATATCTTCTGCAGTCTCAGAATCCTTAGTTATAAGAACATCACCGCGTCGAAGTGAGAACTTGTTGATTTCCGCTTCAGACGCTGAACCACGCATGAATTCCAGATTACTTGTAATATACTCATTCTGATAAACATCCATGTAGTTACATAGTAATACTGGGGCTTCATTCTCTTCGACCTTTTTATCTACGTTGCTAACAATTATTTGCGCTATATTGGACAGCTTGGATAAACCCCAATCCTTTGGGATTCTTCCAATTTCAGTTTCAATGAGATTATTTGAATGCTGTCTACATTTCGACATTTTAATTTTCCCCCTCGTTGCCCTTGTTTTTTCCCTTTAACTTACGTACTTCCCGTTCAAAATCTTCATCTGATTGACTGCCTTCTTGTTCCAGGCGGGCGGTATTGTATTTTTCAAATTCCGAAAGCGCCAATGTCTTGGCCACCTCAGATGAAATTCGGCTGTCGTCGCGAATTGTTACATAATCCCTTCCAACCTGTAAGAATCGCTTACAAGTTGAGGATTGTTGAAGGTTCAGAATAATATCTGTTATACTTAATGTCATCAGAGTGATCCTTCTTTCGATTGCGGTTCTGTAAAGCAGCTTGACAAATTTCTATAAATGCCTATAATAACAAGTGGAGGCTTTCAACGCCCAGCGTTGCATTGCCTTTTTTATTTAATGGTCAATTAAAGCGATACTCCAAATATCAACAGGTTCTCGACGGATACTTGGCACAACTCTCTTGCTGAGTACCCGCATATTACACAGTGCAGATACTAAAGGTTGTAACTCAGTGCGAGCTGGTTTTGACATGCCTTTGATTCTGAATCCCCACGAGAGAATATAAGCAGCCAAATCAACGATTTGGACCCCCATGGTCAAATCACTATGAACAAAGAACGGCTCAGGAATAATCAAGCTCGATCGCTCCTGGCCTTTTCGGGTATTGATGAAATATTCGGTCATTTGCCCAAGTAATAGATGGCTTTTGACCTTATCCAATTCATCAAAAACGATCATCCCCATCTCATTTGTCCCAGAGTCCTCAAGAGAATAGAAAAAACGTTCAAACAGGTAGCTGTAGTCTTTGCGCAGAAAAGGCAATCCAGACACATCTCCTAACTCTGGCTGTGCAACGACTGCGTCATAGTCAATGATGCTGGCAAAGATTCGTCCGCCGGCATCTAGACAAGCCTGAATAGCCTGGGTTGCATATAATATTTTTGCTTGAGACAAGGCTGTTAGTTGCAGTCTAGTCACATGTTCACCATTTGCCAGGCATTGTTGGGCTAAGGATGGCAAGTCATCTGCATTTATCGGAGGCATTTGGTTTGCGAGACGGAAAGTTTTCGCCTTGAGCAGCTTTTTTGCTTTTAATTCAATCTTGTTTGTTGCATAAAAATCACCAAACAGGCGTCTTTCTATTGCCTTGACCTCTTGAATCAGATTCCAAAGATTGCGGTCTTTAACCGCAATTCCCGCGAGCACCTCGTAAGGCGATTCTTGGTGATCATTGCCGCTTTCATCAACAAACAAGAAAACTGTCATAAGCTACTCCTTTAAGCCTAGTTCGAACAAATGCTTCTTCATTTCAGCCTGCACCTGAATCAGTTCCGCTTCGATTTCATCGATTTCCTTCTGCACGGCGGGAATATCGACTTCTTCTTCCTCTTCAAACGTATCCACGTAACGCGGAATGTTCAGGTTGTATTCCGCGGCTTGAATATCCGCCAGGGTTGCCAGTGCGGAGTATTTCTCAATCGGTTGAAAATCCAGGTAAGTCTGGAAGATGCGGTTGATGTCTTCCTCGCGCAGAACGTTTTGATTGGTGCCGCTTTCAAAGTCGCGCGAGGCGTCAATAAACAGGATGTGTTTATCGCGATCGGTTTGAGCCTCCGCCCAGGGTTTCCGTGCCTTGTTGAATACCAGAATAGCGGCGGGGATGGGCGTGCCAAAGAAAAGCTTCTCCGGCAGCCCGATGACGGCTTCCAGAATGTTCTCGTCGATGAACTGCTTGCGAATGATGCCTTCTGCAGCGCCGCGGAAGAGCACGCCGTGCGGAACAATGACCCCCACGCGGCCTTCGCCTTCCAGCGCAATCTCCACCATGTGACTGATGAAGGCATAATCGCCTTTGCTGGCCGGCGGCAGCCCGCGGTGGAAGCGGTTATACGGATCGTTAGTGGCAAATTCAGCGCCCCATTTTTTCAAAGAGAATGGCGGATTGGCAACCACAACGTTGAAACGCATCAGTTCGTCATGATCGAGCAAACGGGGGTTGGAAATCGTGTCGCACCATTCGATCTGGGCTTTTTGGTCAATTCCATGCAGGAACATATTCATGCGACACAGCGCCCAGGTCGAGCCGTTAGATTCCTGCCCGCCGAGGAAATAATCCGGACTGCCGATCTCTTTGGCAACGCGGATCAACAATGAGCCCGACCCACAAGCCGGGTCGCAAATGCGGTCGCCGGGTTTGGGCTGCACGAGTTTCGCCAGCAAAATGGATACTTCCGGCGGTGTGTAGAATTCTCCGGCTTTCTTTCCGGCACCCGCCGCGAACTGACCGATCAGATATTCATAAACATCCCCGATCACGTCCCGGTTACCAACAGCTGAAGGGCGCAGATTTAAGCGAGGACTGGCAAAATCCTCCAGTAAATTTTTCAAGCGGCGGTTGCGATCCTTGGTTTGGCCCAACGCGCCTTCACTGTTGAAATCAATATTGCGAAAAACGCCTTCCAGCTTGGATTTATTGGCATCCTCAATTTTTTCCAGGGCGATGTTGATAATTTCACCAACATTCGCCGCATCACGTCGTTCAAAAAGATAATCAAAGGTGCTCTCTTCGGGAACGATAAAACGCTCGCGGGATAATGCGCGATCTACACGTGTCATATCCCCATTGTATCGATTGAAGTATTCTTCAAATACATCCTTCTTTAAGTCGCTTAGATATTTCACGAATAGCATCGTGAGAATATAGTCTTTATATTGAGCCGATTCAACGGCGCCGCGGAAGGTATCGCAGGCCGCCCAGACAATTTGACCAATTTCATTCTTGCTTGCATGTGAGTTTGCCATGTCTCTTCTTCTCCTATTCGATAATTGCATTCAGACAGACAGATTGGATCAAAGCCGATTTTTTAGCCAGGTATAAATCTAACAAGTCCGCTTCCTTTTTTCGCAGCAACTCCAGCTCACCAATTTTCCTTTGTACCTCAATGGGTGGGATAGGAACCTCAAGACGCGATAACGCAGAAACGGAAAGGAAGGGGAGTGAGCTACCACTGCGGTTCAGTTTGATGTACTCCTGCGCGGGTGTTTGATTGAGCCACCACGCCAGGTAATCAGGCAGAATCATTGCCTTATTAGGCCGTAAGATATAAAACGAGTTTGCCGCGAGGACATGATTGACTGAGCGGGTGACTGGACAGGCAAAATTTTCCTGTCCTTTAGCCAGGAACAAAACATCACCCTGCTGAATTTCCGATTTGGTCGTCGAGCCAGTAGGGGTAAACCTGGTGAGGTTGGACCAATTCACCTCGTGCAGGGTGTTGAAATCTCGCGCCTGAAGTAAAAAGTGGCTGCCATCAGGATGCGCACGGATCCCTTCCCGGGACTGATAACCAACCAGGATTTCAGAGATGTCGCTCAAGAAAACCTTCATAAGCCCTCGCAATTAATTACAGCAGTAGCATTCATACTGTAAATTATAGCGGGGATTTTTTATTTGTCAAGTATTATTTGCAGTATGTATTCTACTGTTTTTATTAATCAGGGGTTTTAATGTCTGTTAACAAGCTGGATATAAATAAATTAAATGTTTTGTTTCAAAGTTCTACTCAATGAGCTAATCCTGCGCGAGTGAAAGCGTCTTTTAATATCGCTTTGGCTTCCTCAGAATTACTGAGAATCCTTTTTTGTTCAATTTCCTTTTCTGCTTCCCAAAGTGCCTGAGCCAGGCGACTTCGAAACTCACCATGCAAATGAGAGAAGGCATGATAAATCTTCATTAATTCAGGATCCACTGCAGGAAGACCAAGGGTTGAAAAAACCTCTGTTCCGAGTGTCCCCGCAATACTCAGAATTTCTGAACCTTCAGGTAAAAACTCACCATGCAACCAGCCCAATACCTTGGAAGGTGGATAGCCTAACAGATCGCAAAAGGCTATGAAATCTTCCTCTCCCGCCTGGGATCGGCTCCATCGTTTGTACGCTCTGTTAAACCAGGCCGGAAAGTTGGACATATGGCTTTACTTTTCAAGGATTACGATGTGGAATATGAAAAATATGTTCGCCTCTAATCATATAATATTTTCTTCAATCTGACAACGAATCCCCCTTCATTTCATCAGATCATTTTGACCGTGCCTGATCCTCCTGTTGATCATGGACCGTGCTTGTTTCAAAAGGATCGCACAATCCCAATTGACCTGCCATCGCCATCATCTGGTCACGGCTATCTGTGCCAAATTTCTTTTTCAAAGCACTGATGTGTAATCGAATTGTCGCTTCGGTCAACCCAAGTTTTAGAGCAATTTGATCTGGTGTATAGGCCCTCGCCAGTAATTGTAAAACACTGATTTGCCGTTCTGATAAGGCGGGCGCTTTTCTTTTCGGTTTAGGTGGCTGACCCGCGAGAACAATCAAGCCATTAACCTGCACTTCTGGGCAATCATCCAAAGCGTATCCAGGCACATTTCTGCCATCCCGGATGATCTTTACCAAATCCTGAACATCTTCGACCACATTTTGGTAAAGAACTGATCCTTCATCATTGATAACCACAATGGATGGCATCGAAGAAATCCTCCCCTAAGTTGACCTGAAATAATGGCTCATAACGCATAAATCCCCCCTGAACAAGCATGCATCAATCCAGAGAGGACCTTGTGGTTGATTGTATAGGTGGGAGTTGGTCATTCTAGAGTCGTATGCGCAAGTGAGGTAACAGTAGAAAATTTGAGGGTTTATTTTAGAACATCTGTTCAGTAAAATTATAGGCGAGATTATCTTATTGTGCAAGTAGAAGAAGGAAAAATCTATATATCAATTTCGATAGGTATCAGGGTGCTTAACCCTATCGAAATTAATAGATTGAGGTAGCGCAGCCTGGGTGTTATCCTACTCGTAACTCTTTTAGAAAGGATCGCCAATGAACACATGCTTACTGACAAAATCAGTCAAAACGCAGAATACCAGGCTTGTCTCGCAGCTTGAAACCATTCAAGAAGACCTAACCCGCTTATTCGGGTATGTATGTCAGCTTTCGGATTTATCACTTGAACAGTTGGAAACCCTTGATATTGAAGATCAAGTAGACGATATCCACAGCAGTTTGAGACGATTTGAAGCTCGCTGCTTGGCAAACAGGGTAATGACAAATGAAGATGAGTTTGTACAATTGACAAGCGATGTGACTGAGATACCGTCACCAAAATCAACTGGCGATTGGAACATCGTGCGACGCGAAGCCAAACGCGCCAATAAACTGGCCAGCCAATTGACTGACTCAATCAGAAAAATTCGCACGGGCTTAGGCGAAAATCAAGATGCCGGCGTAATCCCAGAAGATATCCTTCAGATCAAACAAGCTTTTGGAAATACTGTCAACGATTTCGGGTCGGATGACCTGCTGGTGCATGGATAAAGTACAAAACACTATTTTTTAGGAGTATCGTTGGATGGAAGCAAGAATTCACCGGACAAAATTACCACATAACGTCATCATCAAAGCACCAGGGTTATTGCCGATGTTGTATACCCCGCGTGAAATTTGTGAAGAACTGGATATTGCTGAAAGCACATTGCGGGATTGGTTACAGATAGATGTTCCCCACCAAAGAGACAACCGTAACAGGATCTGGATCAACGGGGAAGAGTTTGCCAGATGGGTCAACAACCAACGTAAACCTAAAGTAACCAACAAGCTAAATGAAGATGAAGCCTATTGTTTGCGTTGTAACCAGGTATCCAAATTACTTTTTCCCCAGATTCAACCGGTCAAGGGAAACCTGGTCTTAATCAAAGGGACTTGTGCAAATTGTGGAGCCGTTATTAATCGTGGAGCCCATCGTGATCGAACGCCAGAACTATCTTAAAGTCAAAGAACATCTCAAATACCTCGAGGAAGTTCTGCAGTTGAACCAAGCCTCTGTTGAACGCTATCGCTTCTATTTGCGTCATCTGCTGCTTTGGGCGGATGATCAGAATTTCCGCCAGGTGCAGACGATTCGCCCGACCCTTCCGTCCTATCTATCTTCATTACCAGATAAGGAAGGAAAAGGAACCCTGGCCAGCGCATCCCAAAGGAAGATCATTGACTCAAGTAAACGCTTTTTTCGTTGGGCTAAGGTTACATATCCTCGTGAAATGAACAACCTTCCTATTTCCTGGATTGATACTCTGCGGCGACCGCGCCAACCGCAAATTTCTTCAGAGAATGTTTTTATTTCTTTGGATGAGGTCCAAAAATTACTTACTACCCCTGTTCCCGAAGAGAGCCTGGCCTTATTGCGCGACAAAGCAGCTGCTGCAATGCTCTTCCTATCTGGCATGCGTGCCAGCGCTTTTACCACATTACCAATAGAAGCTGTTGATCTTGACAATCTCAAACTTCGCCAATGGCCAGAACTGGGCGTTCATACAAAGAATGGAAAGAAGGCGACTACTTTCCTATTGAACATTCCTGAAATTCTTGCGCCAGTCCACCAGTGGGATGCTATCGTTCGCAAGTCACTTCCAGGCTCAAGTCCCTGGTATGCTCCGATCGCCCATTCCTGGGGGGATCAGTTTCTTTCCCAAGATGAGCCTGGAAAGACGCGTTCTCAGGCGCTTCAAAAACGCCTGGAGTTGTTGTTTTCTATTGCAAACCTTGAATTCAAGTCCCCTCACAAATTCCGGCATGGACACGCCGTCTACGGGTTACTTCATGCTCAGACTATGGCGGATTACAAAGCAGTTTCCATGAACCTGATGCACGAGAGTATCGAGATTACTGACAGCACTTACGCTCCCATGCTTTCTTCTGATGTTCAAGAACGGATTGCCGGGCTGTCTGGGAAGGCGATGTCCACGCCGGGTGATGAGCTTGAGATCTTCCTTAATAAACTTGACCGAGAAAGCCAGAAAAAGGCATTGATGTTTATCGCAGGAAAGTTGGCTCAATGAAGATTTCCTGGTTACAGACGCATATTATCAGCTGGACTGGCTTTGCGATGCGCTTGCTCCACATCCACTTCGGCTATCTGGGCATAGTGGCGTACCATATCAAGCGAGCCATGACCCAGAAGCGATTGGAGGGTAAAAACATCTCCTCCAGAGCGCAAGTAGGTGATGGCGAAGGTATGCCTGAATTTATGCGGATAAGCTTTCTTGATTTCTGCCCGGTCTCCCAACCGATTGATCAAGACACGCAAACTGTCCTTGTTGAAAGCTCGATCCGCATGGCTGATGAAGAGGGGGGCATCGGTATCGTCCCCATCTTCTCGGCTGGCAAGATAACGCCAAACCGCTTTTCGTGCAACCTTACCCAGGTACACCGTGCGTCCTTTACCGCCTTTCGCGCCACCTGCCACTCCGTGACGAATGGTGACCTTTCCGGTCTTGAGATCCACATCGTT
>Ga0209510_1000610_pt1 | contig 47425 bp, 40 predicted proteins | sample BiotimSIPDNA_FD_185749 | JGI IMG/M metagenome (GOLD analysis project Ga0209510, IMG submission 185749) | Anaerobic biogas reactor microbial communites from Washington, USA - Biogas_R1 time_0 SIP DNA (SPAdes) (version 2) | ecosystem: Engineered > Bioreactor > Anaerobic > Unclassified | place...
GAGAAGATAGTCCTTTCTTAATGAGGTTTTGGAAAGAACATGAAATAGAACCGGATATTCGTCCGGGTGACATGGAACTAATTGAAAAAGCAAAAATCGACTTTTTCGCCCTGAACTGTTATCGAAGCAATGTAGCCAAGCATAGTTCAATAGAATCTAACCAGCGAAACCTGAAACTTAACAAGGATGGGGTAAAGGGTAATTTTGTCTACCCTAATCACCCCGGCATTTTTGAGCAGACTAACAATCCTTTTATTGAAACAACTGATTGGGATTGGGAAATAGACCCGATTGCCATGCGCTATATGCTTAGGTACATCTGGAACCATTATCGGCTTCCGATGATGATTACCGAAAATGGTTATGGCGCGCATGAGAGCTTGTCCGAAGATGGTAAGCTGCATGACCCGGATCGAATCAAGTTCCTCCACGATCAAATATATCAGGTTGGATTAGCTATTCAGGATGGATGTGAGGTAATTTCCTATAACCTTTGGTCTTTCACGGACCTGCTCAGTACAGGAAATGGCATGGCAAAACGTTATGGGCTTGTCTTCATCAACCGAACAGATGACGATATCAGGGACTTGCGTAGGATAAAGAAGGATTCCTTCTATTGGTATTCTAATCTAATCAAATCAAATGGAAAAAAACTATAAATAAAAGGAGAAAAATGACAAACTATCCCGAGTTAGCAAAAACAATTCTTGAAAAAAGTGGCGGGGTCGCCAATATTGCCGGCGTAAGCCACTGCGCTACCCGTCTGAGGCTCGCAGTAAACGATTCGGACAAAGTAGATGTTTCAGGATTGGAGAATACGCCTGGAATTATGGGTGTAATCAAGCGAAATGATGATATTCAGTTCGTTATTGGCACTGATGTAAGCAATGTCTATAGTGAATTTATCAAGCTTGGTAATTATAAAAAGAGTGGAAAAGTAGATGAACAGGGTAAAAAGAATTGGTTCGGCGTAGCAATCGATTTTATTAGTGGGACTTTCATGCCAATGCTTCCGATCTTGGTAGCAGCAGGTTTGATTTCTGCTATTCTAACAATCGGAACAGCGTTCTTTGGAATGAACACAGAATCTGGCACCTATACAGTTTTATCTGCGATTTATAATGCAGGTTTCTACTTTTTACCCGTTTACCTTGGTTTTAGTGCAGCAAGAAAACTTGGAATAAACCCTTTCATGGGTGCATATCTTGGTTGTATTTTGTTATTTTCCACAATTAATGGTGCTGAAGGGTTGAACTTTCTGGGATTACCAATAACTCAGGTTACCTATAGCCAATCTGTGTTCCCGATCATTCTTGGGGTATTGTTCATGGCGGTAGTTGAAAAGGTACTCGATCGTATTCCCAAAGAGGTTCGTTATTTTTTGAAGCCGATATTGCTCATACTGATAGTTACACCAGTTACACTTCTTATACTAGGACCAATTGGAACTTGGTTGGCAACCGGTTTGGCAAAGGTGTTAGTTTGGATAAACCAATACCTTGGTTTTCTGAGTGTCGGTGTTATTGGCGCGGTTACACCTCTTCTGGTTATGACCGGTACAAATCAAGCTCTTTTTCCCCCCTGTTTGGCTGCAGTTGCAGAATTCGGATATGATCCGTTTATTCTGCCTGGAATGCTTGCAGCAAACACTGCTGTAGGTGCAGCCGCTTTGGCTGTTTGGATAAAATCCCGCAATAAGGACATGAAAGCAACTGGTCTTTCCACTGGATTAACAGGCGTTTTTGGTATAACAGAGCCTTCAATATTTGGTGTTTTACTTCGATTGAAGAAGCCATTTATTGGAGCAATGATTGGTGGCGCTGCAGGTGGATTGTTTGCAGGCATCGTTAAATTGAAACAATATGCAATTGCATCCCCTGGTGTGGCGACATTACCTACGTTTATCCCTCCTGATGGAAGCATGACGAACTTCTGGATGGCAGTAATCACTGTGGTTATGGCGATGGTGGTTTCTTTTATTGCGACTTGGCTTCTTGGTTTTGAAGACCCAATCGAACCCGCAGAATAAGAATGTTGAGCCGTGATTTATATGCTGCTGATTCAATAATGTAAGTGATACTATCGGCAAAAAAGTTGTGATATGAGTTGTAACTCGTATCACAACTTTCATTTAATGACCTTGTAAACCCACTTTCTCGAAACTTTAGCATAACAGGTCTGAGGAAGGGTTCGATCAATAATAGCAAAACATGACTGAACACCAGCGAAATCGCGCTTTGTGGCTTACGTGAAGCGATGCAGTATTCTTATTTACTACTGCCTCTATCCTGGGTATCAGAGCTTAGATGTGCGGATGATAGAGGTAGTTTCCCTGTTGAGGGATTAGATCGCTTAACATCATGGTACCGAAAAATCTGACAGGTGGAGCAATTCTTCTCGCAGACAGGCGCTTCTTCTCATGTTCCCTGGCTATTCTTGTAGTTTGTAAATCTCCAGTCTCGGGCCTGTAAGGTACTGAGGTTTGCTGTTCCTAAATTTACGATTCAAGTATTCAAAGATGACTTTTAATTGGTCAATGACTGAGGTAGGTTCTGGATCTGGACGAAAATCCTTGATTAATACTGAGTGACTCCTGACTCTTGCATAAAAAGCGTTTTGAGTTACATATCTCTCAGGCTCAGCCGCGTATCTATCCACCATAATAGAGGAAAGAACAAGATACTCTTTTTCTCCAGGTTTGAAGATATCAAAATCATAAATGTTAGGCTTGCTATTCGGATAGTAAGGGGTATAACCCTCAGAGACAGTTTTATTCTCTGTTATGTCATATTCTCCCATAAAGCGCAGAGCTATGTTGCGGGTATCCAGCCAGGTAAGCATCAACGATGTAACCGTTCCTTTCAGAATGAACGGCACAAAACCTGCCAGCAAAAAGACCGCGACTGCGATTTTACAGGCTGTCCGGTGGCTCACTTTTTGCCAAAGAAAGGATGTTCCGAGGGCTGCCAGAAACAATGGGGTGGTCATCATGGGCAAAGACCAACGGCTATGGTGAAGGTGCAGCACACTCAGTGCGATCCAATATCCGCCTCCAAAAAGCAAGAGCAGTGCTGTGGGATCTTTTATCAAAATTGCTGCCGCGAGCCCAACAGCAGCTATGATGCTGATGATCGATCCAGCATTTGCATAGAAGTCTTTGAGATAGTAAAGAAGATTGCCTCCCCAACCGAGCCCATCCGCACCGAGGTGCGTGGGTCGGGCTTCCAGGAGGATCTGCTTCCAGGCAGTATCGAAATGCAGCACGAGTGTGGGAGCAATGACTAAAATCGCTATCAAGACAATCAGAAGGCATTCGCCAATCGTTTTGAGGAGAAAGCGCCCGTCCAGGGACTTCTTTTGTTCGCTATTGTTGAACGCTCTGATCCCGATGGTTGCCAGGACGATTCCAAAAGACAGAATCCCGGGATATTTCTCCAGTGCAGCAATCGAGACGAACACGCACGCCATGACCAGCCAAAAACGTTTATTACTCGACAGGTAATTCAAGCAGAAGAGAAGCACGACCATGACAAAGAGCGTCAATGGAATGTCAACGGTCACATAATGAGAATGTAGAACAAAGGGTGGATAAAAAGTGAACAAAACTGCTGCTGGCCAGGAGAAATCGATCTTTTTATATTTTCGACCTATGAACCAGGCAACTACAGAAAGTAATGCACCTTGAACAGCAGTCATCAGCCGTGACACAAAATAGAAAAGGAAAGGGTCTTTCCAGTAGTCCTTGCCATAAATTTCACCGAATTTATGGAGACTCAATCCCTCCAGCAAAGGAAGTTTGGAATATAAAGAGGGGTAACCTGGATAGATATATGTTCCCGGATCCAATGTCCGATACTGACTCATGCCCCTCACCGCGTTCATGAGGTAGCCCTCGTCCGGATGTGTGAAGAGCGGAAAACCGAATTTCAAGCCTATATAACGCACTATCAGCGCGACTAAAAAAATAGTCAACGCTGACAAAAACACATTCCATTTTTTAGATTTTGCGCTCAGATATGATGCGGATCGATTGTCATTTCCCATTAAACCACACTCTATAAACCAAGGAATCACTTGGTGTCATTCTATCATATCGAAATTAGGCAAATGGCTAACTCCGAAAAGGTACAGATTATGATGAATTCTTGTGCAAAAAATCACGGGGATATTGCCATCTAAGTCCTTGCCCAGTTTATTTGATAATTCATGTGGATTCTCAGGCAAATATAATCATATAAATGTTTTGACTAAACCATTCTTTCATTACTTGAGTTTGAACTTCGCGAAGTATGCATCGATCTCAGGGCGAAGAATTACACCCGCATCCTCAAAACAGATCAGAAGGTCTTCGTAGGCACCTTCGCCACCAACAAAATCCCAAAATTCCTTTCCTACAAGCAACTCATGGTCAAGATCAAGCATCCCCCTCAATTGCCAAGACTTATATGGTTCTGGCTCATTAGGATTATATGGCATAGCAATGAGGGAGTGGATTTTATGGTATTTGTTCTGAGCCAATTCAACTGCCACCCACTCTAATAAAGTTCGTTTGAAACTAATAAAGCTACTAATGTTTGGTTTTACTGTCTTGATATCAATTAAATAGAGTTCTCCATTGTATGTTTCAAGCCACACATCGACCAAAGGCGTGCTGATATCATGGAGAATTTTGTCCTTGGTGGCATTGCTTATTAACTCAGTTTCTCTGACCTTGTTCGGATTGATTTTACTTGAGCTCAATTGGTCAATGATAGATTGGATGGTTGATTGAGCTTCGGAACTAATTCTATTAAAGGCTTTGACGTGATTTTTGGCTACCTTAAACTTTTCCTGTGCTAATCTGATAGCAGTTTGTTCAAAGATCGATGTTCCGAACATAGTATTAATAGATTGAATAAACGAGAAAAGAGCCATTCTATCTTTACCAAGCAACCTGTAATGGAATGGCTTTACTTCATCTCCCATCTTATAGTTCTTAAACTTTTTCCGTAACGCTTCAATTATGTAATCTTGTGTGGATTTCTTGATTGCTTCTGGTAGTCCCATGCCTAACCTCTGATGTGAAATATGAACTCTGAATACGGCGTCTTATCTTTTTCCGTTCGATTCAATACAGGCCTCTTAAAAATATTTACAATTTGCATGTCAGCATTCTTAACAATTCTTGGATAGAGGCTGTATTTGTCGTTAGCCACGAGAAAGATGTTGAAATCATCTGCTAACCATTTTCGACAATGCCGTAGTACTTCAGCAATTCCTTGCACGTATGATTCTTGCGCTTCTAAATTTTGCCCCCTGAACAGGGGACCGATTTCTAATTCATCTTTTCTGCCGAACTTAAACAAATCGTATGCATACGCATGTTGTTCATGATAGTCGATTAATCCAACATAAGGAGGACTTGAGAACACCCCTTTAATCTTGTTTTGCAGAAACTTTTTGTAAAAGTTTTGGTTGTTTTGTTTGATTGCACGGTCAAGATCTATGGACCTTGAATCTCCTATAAAGCAATGTTGGTAAGAGTCCCGTTTTAGTGCTTTGAACTCTTTCAATCGTTTGATCGTATCTGACGAATACCGTTCCCACCACCCGACGATAGAGTAAATAGGTTTGCAAATTTTATAATGTTTTCTACAATAGTACGTAGTGTAGACAGGATCAATCAAGGTGGCTAAGTCGTTGTGGGTTGTGGCTCTACAGCTTCGCATTGTACGGCTCAATATTACTGCGAGGACTTTCTTAATTTCCTTGTCTTCAATTTCTTTTATAAGTGAGAAAACAAATTCTATTTCTTCATGAACAGGTAAGTTAAACCATTTGTCGAGAAAACCATTCGTCTCTCCTGGTTCACTACAAATGTCGATGTTATATTTTTTAACCAAGTTATTGAAGATCTTCAAAAATTCAGCTTCTTTTGCGATAGAGTAATCATTCTCTTTAATAATCCCTTGCCGAATGTTAAAACGGTAATCCGGGGTCGGGAAGAACGTGTTATTATAGGAACTTAATTCAGAAAGAAGCTTCTCTTCAAATTTGATGTATGATTTGCCATCCACAAAAGCTTTGAGCTTCTCCGTTATCTTGTTTAACTCATTGCTGATGGCAGGAATATTATGGTTATCAACTTTTACATTGCTGATCATCGCATTAAAGGCTGAGATATCTATTCCGATTGAATCAATGCCTAATTCAGCAGATTGGACTAAAGTTGTTCCACTCCCACAAAAAGGATCGAGAATAATATCACCAGGCTTAAAAAACACTTCTCGCTTAAATTCATCGGTATGCGAATCAATGAAATACTCTACTAGCTGAGGAATAAACTTACCTTTATATGGGTGTAAACGATGAACATGCTTTGTTCTGATCTTTTCAGGAATATTATCAAAGGATAAAGCCCAGTTCAAATCTTCACCCAGATGACTTTTCCATTTATCCTCTTTATTCATGATTTTACTGTCATAATAATTTAGGAGGTCTTCCTTGGAAATAAGTAGAGTTCCATTTCCATCTCTCTTTTTTAGATGTCCGTATTGAATAAGATATGAAATGTTGCTGGTGGAAACGGGTTTATCCAATACTTTACTAGCCAACTCGCTCGCTTCTAATATGGTTAACAACTCAGTTTTAGAATTCATTATCACTCCTCAATAAATTATATCAGAGGGTTTGGGCGGAGCATCTGAAAACTATTATCATGAAATAAACCTGTTGATGGTTTCTCAATATTCTTGGAGACTATCTACTGAAACGATCTTACTTAATTGCTACAAGAAAAAATAGCCGGGGCTTTTGAGGCGCCCGGCTGTGACGGATTCAAACCACGATGTTGACCAGTCTTTCCGGTACCACGATGACCTTGCGGATGGGTCTGCCTTCCAGGCTTTGCTGCGCGGCTTCGCTTGCCAGAGCGAGCTTTTTGGCATCCTCATCGCTGATGCCTGGGTCCACCAGGATGCGGTCGCGCAGTTTGCCGTTGACCTGGACAATTAGCGTGAGCATGTCTTCTTTGGCGGCTTCCTCATCCGCCTGGGGCCAGGCTTGGGTGTGGACGGAATAGGGCTTGCCCAGGCGTTCCCAGAGCTCCTCAGCGATGTGCGGGCAGACCGGAGCCAGCATGCGCAGGTAGATATCTGCGGTCTCATTCCATTCTTCCGTGCCAAAAGCGCCGGCGCTCTTCGCCCGCCCCATCTTGTTGAGCAGTTCCATCAGGCTGGAGACGATGGTGTTGAACTCAAAATTCTCAAAGTCATAGGTCACGCGCTTGAGCGTCTGATGCGTTTTGCGGCGCAGGGCGCGCAAAACAGCTAGGTCCGCTTTGGTTTCAGCGGGTTCCAGCAGCATGTACCAGATCCTTCTCAGCCAACGGCTGTTGCCTTCAATGCCGGTGCTGGACCAGGGTCCGCCCTGTTCCCAACGGCAGAAGAAAATCAAGTACGCCCGTACCGTGTCAGCGCCATAGCGCGCGACCAGGTCGTCCGGGTTGATGACATTGCCGCGGCTCTTGCTCATTTTTTCGCCGTCTTCCCCCAACACCATTCCCTGGTTGCGAAGCTGCATCATGGGTTCTTTTCCCCGCGTGATGCCGCAGTCGCGGGCGGCTTTATGGAAAAAGCGGGTGTAGATCAGGTGCATGGTGGCATGCTCGGAACCGCCGGTATAGGTGTCCACCGGCATCCAGTAGTTGTACTGTTCCGGGTCGAAAGGACCTTCCGCGTAATCCGGGCTAAGGTAGCGCAGATGATACCAACTGGAGCACATGAAGGTGTCCATGGTATCAGTTTCGCGTTCCGCCGCCCCACCGCAGACCGGGCAGGTGGTGAAGCGCCAGGTGGGGTGCAGCTTGAGTGGACTTTCGCCGGTGGGCAGCCATTCCACGTCATCCGGCAGCATCACGGGCAGCTGCTCCTCTGGCACGGGCACTGCACCGCAGGATGGGCAGTAGATGATGGGGATCGGGGCGCCCCAATAGCGCTGGCGGCTGATCAGCCAGTCGTGCAGGCGATAGCTGGTGGAGCCATGACCAAAGCCATTTTCTTCGGCAAAGGCGATTGCTGCTGCCATGGACTCGCTCTCGGGCGTGCCGGTGAGCGGACCGGAATTGACCATGGAGCCGTGGGCTTCCACGGCGGCGGTCATCTCTTCAGGTTCGATCAGTTTCCCGCCTTCGGGATGGATAACGACGCGGATGGGCAGATTGAACTGGCGGGCAAATTCAAAGTCGCGCTGGTCGTGGGCAGGCACCGCCATCACGGCGCCGGTGCCGTAGCCCATCAACACGTAATCGGCAATCCAGATCGGGATATGCTGACCGGAAGCAGGGTTGACCGCGTATCCGCCGGTGAATACGCCGGTTTTCTCGCGGGTGGCAGATTCGCGTTGAATGTCCGACTGGTGTCTGGCTTGTTCCTGGTAGGCATGCACCTCGTCCAGTTGGGCGGCGGTGGTGACTTTTTCCACCAATGGGTGCTCAGGAGACAGCACCATGAAGGTCACACCCCAAAGCGTGTCGGGGCGGGTGGTGAAGACCTCAATCGGATCGCCAGCCTCCGTTTTGAAGACGATCGCAGCTCCCTGGGACTTGCCAATCCACTTTTGCTGCAGGATCTTGATGAAATCAGGCCAATCCATTCCTTCATAGTTCAGCAACTCCTCGGCGTAGTCTGAGGTTTTGAAAAACCACTGCTTCAGGTCTTTGCGAATCACGGGCGTTTCACAGCGTTCGCAGTGGCGATCTTCACCATGGACCTGCTCGCGCGCCAGGGTGGTGTTGCAGTTGGGGCAGAAGTCCACCGGAGACATTTTCTGATATGCCAGCCCGTGTTTGTAGAACTGCTCAAAGAACCACTGCGTCCAGCGGTAATACTTCGGATCGGCGGAAATGATTTCTGAGCGCCAGTCGAAGGAGTTGCCCATGGACCTTAGCTGCCCGCGCATGTGTTCGATGTTGGAATAGGTCCACTTTTTGGGATGGATATTGTGCTTGATTGCGGCGTTTTCCGCTGGCAAGCCGAAAGCATCAAACCCGATAGGAAAGAAGACGTTGTAGCCCTGCATACGCTTGAAGCGGGCGCGGGCATCGGGGGGCGTCATGGCGTACCAATGACCGATGTGAAGATCGCCAGAGGGATAGGGCAGCATGGTAAGAGCGTAGAACTTAGTTTTGTTCGAGTCTCGCTCAGGCTGGTAGAGCTTGTCAGCCTCCCAGCGAGCCTGCCATTTTGGCTCGATCTCCTCGGGTCGGTAAGTCGGTATTGCGGTTGGGTCCATCATGTTTCTCCTGTCTTTCAAGTTTCATTTTGCTGACCTCCGGGTTGCCGCGGAGTGCGGGCAAATGAAACGCTTTCCATTAAATAAAAAATCCCTGCGTGCAGGGACGAAATTACTTTCGCGGTACCACCCTGCTTCCCACCACACGGATGAGCAGCTCATGGAGGCGATAACGGGTCTGTCCGTCTGCGGCTGAAGGGCATCACCGCAGCCACGCTCCAAGAGGAGGGGCAGGTGAGTGGGGTCTGACGCGCTCCGCGGGCGCTTGCAGCCTTCCAGCCTTACGGCTGCTCTCTGGCGGATGACCTATGCTCTGCCATCGTGTTTGCGAAGGGAGTATATCACAGTTCACAAAAATGAGTCATCACGCAGGCAGGAAGCTGGTGGAAAGAGGTGAGGAAAAAGAGGTACCAATCCGCGAAGCTTCCCATAAACATTCCTTCAAATGTAAACAGCCCGGAATCTATCAGGAAAGTTTCGAGCTATGACAGAGCTATCGAAACCAACGAAAAGCCTCTTACGACCTGGTATCACACCCCTCCCCAATTACGTACAAAACACTTTTTTAAAGCAGAAACATAAAAATGGGGCGTTTGAGAACGGTATTATATCCATTATCCCCATACAAAAAATTGCCGTTTTACGGCAGTGGATCTGGAAAACCGTATGGATCAAGGCTATTTCCGCAGGGTCAGGGCGAGGGGCGGCTGATCGGAAAAGCGCAGGCTCAGGGAGCGCGCGCTCAGCAGACGTTCGCGATGAGGTCCGCGCGTAAGATAGTCCCGAATGAGCCCGACCATGTATTCCTGGATGAGTTCCGGGGTTTTGTTCTTTCCGCGTTTTTCGAAAACCATCTTGTGTTTGGCGGCAGCGGCAGCTTGCAGAGGGTCGAAGATATGGGTGGTTTCTGCAAATGCCAGAAAAGTAACGCTCCAATGGTCCTTATCGGCTTCGCGTATCAGGAACTGATAAGCGCTCAGCGACACCATCGAGTCGTAGGAAAAGGCTTCGTCCAGCCAGTAGGCGAATATGGCATAGGTGCGTTTGCGGCGGATATTTTCTAAAATTCCCATAATAGCTGCCTGATTTACGGACTAAAGTGCGTAACCATTATAACGGTTGAACCGTAAAAGAGGATGTGATGTGAAGGTCAGGAAACAAAAAGCCCCTCAAAGTGAGAGGCTCTTTCTTGCCGAAGGTGGGAATCGAACCCACATACCCGAAGGTACACGATTTTGAGTCGTGCGCGTCTGCCTGTTCCGCCACTTCGGCTTGTTGCAGAAGTATACCCGCAAGTCTCATTTCTGGTCAAGAAATCTTTGAATTTTTTTGAATTTTTTCCTCCAGATTCTATTATGTCCCCGCAAAAAAGCCCTCCCACGACCTGGGAGGGCTTTTGAGCGCATTAATTTACTTAGGGGTGAAAACAATAAAGTCATCAAATTCCACTGAGAAGGATGTATCATCGTACGTGCCCACGAGAAATCCTACATCTCCCTCTTGTAATTCACTGTCAAAAGCTCTCGCCAGCAGGTGACCATTCGTATAAAGGGCAAGCGATGTGTCAATACAAGCAGCAGTAATTCTGTTATGGGCATCAGACAGGTCGTAATCCACAAATTCATTAAAGAGTGAAATCCATTCACCGTTGATTGTTTTATAGATGGTAACGTAGTTGTCATTTCCAAAGCTCAGACTATAAAAATTATCGGAGTCCTGGTAGCGGCAGATAAAGCCCATATCGTTCTCAGAAGAATCATCCATGCGGTAGGCTTCTGCATCCAGAATAACATTCTGCAGCCAGAGCGCATTGGTCACAGAAAAGGCAGTGATGTCTGACCTGGTAATCTCAAAAGCAAATCTGTCATTGCGATATTCAGACAATACCGGACCGCCGCTAATCAGGTCCCATGTTCCGGCGCTTGGATCCTCGAAAGAATCCGAAAATTCCTGTTTCCAATCCGTCTCGAGGTTGATCCCCAGGTCTTCCTGGACGGAAGCCAAAGCATCTCCAAGCAAGTTAACTTTTTCCAGAGCCTCACTGACCACCAAATTATCAAAACGGATGGTTACCTTCGGATCATCGAAACTGCCAATGATCACTCCCACGTCCCCAAATTGCAGGTCACTGTCATTAACATCCGCTAAAAGCGCACCATTGGCATAAAAAACCAGTCGTTCGCCGATACAAAAGCCCTGCAAGTGGTTGCTGACAGGATCGATCTCAGATGTAAAGAATTCTCCAAAAAGCTGGATCTGCTCGCCATTAAAGACCTTCAAGATCTCGACCCAGCCGTCATTGCCGATGGTCATGGCGTAAAAATTCTGATCATCCGTGTATCTGCACATCAGACCCTGGTTGTTTTCCGATGCGCCATCTGCCGACTTGACATCGAGGTCAACAATAACGTCATCTGTGGAAATCTTTCCGGATTCCGCCCACACCATCCATTGCGGCTTGTCCATGTATATCTGATAGGTGCCGTCCACTATCTCAGAGCCAAATTCCGAGCCACTGCTGATCGTCCATGATCCTCTGCGATCAAAGGTTTCGTCCAGCAGGAGCATCCCTCTGGTCACGTGTCCGGCAAGATCCTCCGGAATTCCGCTCGATTCTGCCGGGGAAGTGGGTTCCGCCGTAGGCTCAGGTATCAGTGTGGCTGCCGGTTCCGCGGTTGGTGTTGGGTTTTCGGTGGGAACTTCGGTTGGCAGACTTGGTTTGGGAGTCGCGGTGGGATCGATTTTTACTAGTTTTGGCATTGAGCAAGCGCTCAGTCCGAGCAGCATAATCAATCCAATCAATATAACTTGTTTCCTCATTCTTCCTCCATAAAATTTCGGGGGTTTTGTTCCATTTTACCACGCCTCTTTAGGGTTTCATCCAAACCTTAAACAACCCAGCAATTCTCAGCAAGGAAAATAGGAATAATTTCATTACCAGTCGAGAATATTTATGTTTTTTGACGACCATGAAAAAAATCATAGATTTTTGTTTCAAATTGAAGCGTTTTGTATTTAATCCCCTTGCAGCCATCTTTTTGTCACTTCCTACAAAAAAAGAAAAAATTCCCCTTAATCCAAGTTCCGGGCAAGGGCTGCGGTATAATCGGTCATCATTGTTTTGGAGTCATTATGCAACTTGGAATTATCGGGCTGCCTCAATCAGGAAAAACCACTCTCTATAAAGCGCTTACGCGTGCCGATATCGCTGCGGAAATTTCTACAGGTCAAATGGAAGTCCATACCGCCGTGGTGGACGTGCCCGACCCGCGGGTGGATCAACTCTGCGAGATCTATCACCCCAAGAAGATCGTCCGCACCAAGGTGACCTATGCCGATATTGCTGGCCTGGACGGCAGCGCCGGGCGAGCGGGCTTGCCAGGGGTGATGGTCAATCAACTGGCGCAGATGGACGGCTTTTTGCATGTGGTGCGCCAGTTCGAAAACGCCAGCGTGCCGCATCTCGCCGGCAGCATCAATCCCCTGCGTGACATCCAAACGATGGATACCGAATTCATCCTCAATGATCTTGTGATGGTCGAACGCCGTCTTGAAAGGCTGAAAGAAGAATACCGACGCGGTGTCAGCCGCCCGCGGGATGTTATCCAAGCTGAAATCGACCTGTTTGAACGGCTGCAATCGGTCTTGAACAAAGAGCTGCCCCTGCGGCATTACAGTTTTACCCCCGAAGAAGACAAAACCCTCTCCAGTTTTGGATTTCTCAGCCGCAAGCCCCAAATCATTGTCTTCAACCAATCCGAAGACCAAGCGTCAGTAGACTACACCAGCCCGCATCCAGCCACCTTTGCCGTCAGCCTGCCCGCCAAGCTCGAGGCGGACATTATCGCGCTTGAACCGGAAGACGCGGCTATCTTTATGGAAGAATACGGCATCACCGAACCGAGCATGTCCCGTCTGATCAAATTGTCCTATGATCTGCTGGGCGTGCATTCCTTTTTTACCGCCGGAGAGAAGGAAGTGCATGCCTGGACGCTGCGCAGAGGCGCGAACGCGCGGGAAGCGGCAGGCGTCATTCATTCCGACATGGAAAAAGGCTTCATCCGCGCCGAAATCCTCTCCTTCCAGGACATGATTACCTACGGCAGCACTGCCGAAGCTCGCAACAAAGGACGCTTACGGGTCGAGGGCAAAAATTATATCGTCGAAGACGGCGACATTATCGAAATCCGTTTCAATATTTAAGTGATTTTTCTAAGTCAGAATAAAGCGAGTCCGTCAGGATTCAAGCAGACGTCTGAGATCTTGTAAGTCCACCCGCGAGGTCAGATCCAAACTGATTGGCGTCACCGATACTTTTCGGTCAACCACTACTGTCTTCAGGTCGCTATCCTCTTCCAAATTTTCACGATCCACGCGAATTTCATAACCCATATTGCGTGAGCCTTCGGTATCGGACGAATCGCGCGGCTTGGCATGGTAATACCGCTGCCGTGACTGGCGCGTCACCACCCAGGGCGTTTCCGGGGTCGCGTTGGACGGCACATCCACCTTTAGCACATCCACATCGAAAGGCATCGTCTTTTGCAGAAGTTTCTCCGCAAAAAAGCGTGTAAACCAAGCCGCTGTCGAGAAGTCGACCCGGTCAGAGAGGTCAAAGTATTCTGTCGGCGGGGTTTGCAGGGAGACTGCCAGTGCCTTGAATCCGAGGGACGCCCCCTCGAGCGCCGCTCCGACTGTGCCGCTGACTGTGATACCCGAAGCCAGGTTCTCCCCATAGTTGATGCCCGAAACCACCAAATCTGGCGGGCAGCCCATTACTTCCAGAATACCGTGCAAAACAGCCTGAGCAGGCGTGGCGCCTACGCCATAAATCACCCACTCGTTTCCGCGCACCAGCAGTCTTTGCGGGTGGATAAGCCCATCGCTGTCCCGTGGCATTGCCCGCCCCATGGAGGTCTGCTGGACGCGCGGCGCGACCACGTGCACGTAACCGAGGTCGGAGAGCACTTCAGCCGCTGCCCAGATGCCCGGGGAATTGATGGAATCATCATTGGTCAGGAGAATTTGGGGGCGTTTTTGATTTGTCATAACAGGATTGTACCCAATCCCGCTGAGTTTGGGGAAACATTGGAAAAAATCACGGCGTGCATATTAATGACTTGGCGCTCTACCCTTCTTTAAGGTTGAGAAATACGTCTTTGTGGACGGGGTATAATGAAAAAATGCGTTGGAAGTTCGGATTGCTGGCATTTTTGGCGTTGGCATTGAATTTGATGGGATGTGTCGCGCGGGAGGTGAGCCTGCCGACCATCGTACCACTGCCTACCGACACGCCTGAAGTGGTGTTACCACCCAGCGCGACGCCTCTGCCTGTGAACACGCAGGCTCCCACGATTGTGCCCAGTCCCACGCTTACACCGACCCCCGAACCGATCACGTACACCGTCACCGAAAAAGATGACATGTTCGGTGTGGCGCTCAGGTTTGGCGTCTCGCTGGATGCCCTCAAAGCCGCCAACCCAACTGTAATCCCCAATATGATGGGCGTGGGAACGGTGCTTGTCATCCCAATCACGCCGACCCCGGCATCTGAAACCCCAAGCCCGAACGCGCCCACCCCAACGCTGGACCCGTTCAGCCCGCTCCGCCTGGCAATGGAGCCTGTCTGCCTGCCAAACGCGCTTGGTGGTGCTTATTGCTTTGCCCAACTCGAAAACATCAGCCAATCCCCGGTGGAAAACCCAAGTGTTCGCTTTACTCTCCCCGGTCCCGAAGGCGGCTTTCTGGAAATGGACGGCATCTTGCTGCTGAATCTTCTGCCGCCAGGGCAAACAATCCCTGCCCTGCTCTATTACCCGGCAAGGATACCGGACGGCGCGAGCGTCAAAGCGCAGATCACAGACTGGCTGCCCATGATGCCAAATGATGCTCGCTACCTGCAAACTGAGCTGACAAGCGAACCGGCAGCCATCGCTCCGAGTGGGGGTTTTGCCGATGTCCGCGGCTCGATCGCAATCCCTGACGGGAAACCCGATTACGTCTGGCTGTTGGGGGTGGCTTATGACGCGGATGGGCAGGTGATCGGGGTGCGCAGATGGGAACCAGACAGTCTCCCGGCTTCCGGTCCTATTCCTTTTGCTTTCAGAATTTACGCAATACAAGGAAAAATCTCTGAAGTAAACCTCTTCGCTGAGGCGCATACTGACATTCCCTGAGGTAGAAAATGAAAAATCAACTCCTGCCGGAACTCGGCAAAAAAACATACATCATGGGCATCATCAACCTGACGCCCGACAGCTTTTCGGGGGATGGGCTGCTCAGAGAGCGCGACATGACCCGCACAGCGCTGCTTCAGGCGCAGCGATTCTTGCAGGATGGCTGCGATATCTTGGATATCGGCGCGGAATCGACTCGCCCAGGCGTAGCGCCAGTCAGCGCGGACGAGGAGCTGAGCCGGCTTTTGCCTGTGATCGCGTGCCTGCGCCAGGAATTGCCGGACGCTATCCTCTCGATCGATACCTACAAAGCGGAAACCGCCCGCGCCTGCCTAGCGGAGGGCGCGCATATCATCAACGACGTATGGGGCTTCCGCTACGACCCGCAAATGGCTGAGGTCGTCGCCGAAGCGGGAGCCACGGCGGTGCTGATGCACAACCGCACGCAAGGCGCGGAGGCTGTCTGCGGCGAGCTTGGCGGACGCTATGAGGGCGTGCAGTATGACGACATCATAACCGAGGTGCGCGACTGGCTGGCGGAATCCGTCAGCGTGGCAATTGAAGCCGGCGTCAGCCCGGAAAAAATCATCATTGACCCCGGGATCGGCTTCGGTAAAACCATCGAGCAAAACCTCTTTTTGCTCAAACACATTGACGCTTTGCGGGAATTGGGTTTGCCGATTTTGCTGGGCATCTCGCGCAAAGGTTTCATCGGGCACACGCTCAACCTGCCCCAGGGGGAGCGCCTCGAGGGCAGCCTGGCAGCGAACGCTTGGGGTGTGCTGCACGGCGCGGACATCCTGCGCGTGCATGACGTCCGCGAAACGGTCCGCCTGGCTCGCATGCTGGACGCCATTCGCTTCAGTCAGATGCCTTAAGCTGCTTCCTGCTATTCCCGAGTAAAGCCTTTCCCTTTTTTAGAGCAATCGGATGATTTTTGGAGAGCGCACGGGCGAAAGTATAATAGGCATGTTTGCAGGCTAAAAATCGGAGGAACTATGAAACAGCATCAATTCATTACAGGTTTGGTCCTGAGTGTTCTCATTTTGGTTCTGGCAGGCTGCATAAAATTAGTTCCGGTCCAAACCCCGGAGCCCAGTCAGCCTCAGGCGGAAAACCAGCCGCCAGCCGCCGAAACGGCAGTCCCTGAACCGGTTGAAGTTTCCGCCAAAAGCCTGGCAGCCAAAATCCTGCCCCTTCTGCAAAACAAAGACTTCTTAGCCCTGGCTGATACCATCCATCCCGAAAAAGGCGTGCGCTTTAGCCCTTACGGCTATGTGGATGTAGAGAAGGACTTGGTCTTTACGCGCGAAGAAGTGGCAACTTTCGGCAGCAATCAGCAGGTTTACAACTGGGGTATCTATGCCGGCAGCGGTGAGGACATCACGCTTAGTGTCGCAGAGTATTGGGAAAGATTTGTCAGCAGCCAATCCCCCGCCCAAGAGTGGGAAGTCCTGTTGGACCCAGCCCGCATCGCCGGCAACACCATCGACAACTTCAGCGAAGCCTACCCGGATGGGGTTTTCGTTGATTACCTCCAACCCGGGACTGAAACTTACGGTTACATGGATTGGCAGAACTTGCGGTTAGGTTTTCAGAAAAGCGGCGATGGTAATCTCCACCTCATCGCGATTATCCACGACGAGGCGACCCCGTAAAAGACGGTCGGTAATCTGTTTACTGCGCTTGAGACTGCTGGATCAATTCCTCCGCCAGCGATTGCAGGCGGGCGCGTTCGGCTTCATCCTCAATATGCTGACGCTTCCAGTAGAGCTCTAATAATTCCGCGGGGGTCATACTGCTGGCTTCAAAACCGTCCCCGATGCGCGTCCGCGCCTCAGAAACAGGCTTTTTTACCAACTGAAAAGCAAAGGTCTGGCTGAAGTGGGCATAAATGCGCGCTTCGTCGATCAGGGTTTCCAAGTCGCGGGGATAGATGAGCGTCAGCCGCACGATCGCGTCCGCCAGATCCTCACTGGGCGGCAGCGCCGCGAAGATTTTTTCGTTCACCCCAAGCATCTCATCCAACGTTACGGAAAAATCCCTGAACTGCCGGATGGGCAGTTTCTGCCAGCGGTAGCGCGTCTGCCCTTTTTCGATTTCGGCAAGGACGAAGCCCTTTTCTTCGTTGATTTCGCCAAAATCAACGCGTTCAATCGACCCGGGATAGACGACGGGCGGGTGTGAGCCTTCATTGAGGTCCTGAAAGCGGTGGATATGCCCAAGAGCCACATAATCCAGCACGGGGTTTGCCACCAACCCAGGCGGCAGGACGACATCCCTTCCGATTTTGACACTCTGCTCACTGCCGAACTTTGCGCCGGCGATGGACGCATGCGCGGTGAGGATGGCGGGCATGCTGGGGTCCAGATCAGCAATGGTCTGGTTCAGCCAGGCACTTAGGGAGTTTTCAATGAGTTCCTGCGGGTTTTCTTCGCTGGAGGAATCCATGCTCAGCGACGCGACTATTCCCGACCTTGTAATCCAGGGGATGGCGAGCACCTGCACAGGCACTCCGTCAAGGTCGTCCGGACCCAACAGCTTGAGAGAACTGACAACGTGGATATAATCCGGGCTGAGCGTATCGAATTCCTGGATGGCGTGCGCCCGGTGTTGCGAAGGCGAGACGTCGTGGTTGCCGGTCAGCAGCAGGGTCGGGATTTTCGCACGCGAAAGGCGCATGATGCGTTTGCCCCACTCGCGTTGGAAAGTGGGGGCGGGCGAACGGTCGCGGTAAGTGTCGCCGGCGAAAATGACCAGGTCGACTTTTTCCTGGATGGCTGTATCAACGATGAAATCCAGCGATTTCAGAAAGTCCATCACCCGTTGCGGCAGTCCGGTTGTGGCATCGTGCTGCCCGTAGTTTGCCATGTCGATATGCGCGTCAGCAAAGTGTAGGAGTTTGATCATGAGCTAATTATAACGGATGGAGCACACTGGAAAGCCCTTCCTGGCATCACAAAATCGATGTTTCTTACTCTAATCCAGAAAGAAGATATTTTAAAAGCTGTCCATCCGCAATTTTCCCCTGACAATTTTCAGCAGTAGATGAAAATCAATACATATTTCATCGTTCTAATGAGTTGGTATGCTTCCAATTCCCCTTGCGTCGCGGGTTACTCTAAAACCCATAATTGACCAAAGCCATTTTAGCCTAAAACCAAATAAAAAGAGCCTGCTCTATCCGGAAACAGGCTCTTTCTCATTCAATTCAGGTTGTTACGCTTCGTGGAATTCTCCGTCCACGACGTCCTCATCACTGCCTCCCGGTTGTTCGGGCTGCGGACCAGGCTGACCGTCAAATCCAGCCCCTGTTTGAGCGCTGGCGGCAGGACCCGCCTGCTGATAGGCAGCAGAGCCTATTTTCTGCATGACTTCCTGCAGGGCATTGCTGGCATTGGTGATGGCGCTGACGTCATCACCGCTCACCGCTCCGCGCAGCACCTGGATCTTGGCTTCAGCATCGTTGCGCAGAGCAACATCCACTTTTTCGCCCAAGTCTTTGAGGGTCTTCTCGGACTGGTAAGCCAGGCTGTCGCCCATGTTGCGGGCTTCGATCAGCGCCTTGCGGCGGTCATCCTCGGCTTTGTTTTGTGAGGCTTCGCGCACCATGCGTTCCACGTCCGCCTTGTTCAGGTTTGTGGAAGCGGTGATGGTGACCTTTTGCTCCTTGCCGCTGGCTTTATCCTTCGCGGTCACGCTCAGGATGCCGTTGGCGTCGATGTCGAAGGTCACTTCCACTTGCGGGATGCCGCGCGGCGCCGGCGGAATGCCGTCCAGGCGGAAGCGACCAAGGGTCATATTGTCGGTTGCCATCGGGCGTTCGCCTTGCAGCACATGGATATCTACCGCTGTCTGGCTGTCCTCGGCAGTCGAGAAGGTCTCGGTCTTTTTGACCGGAATGGTGGTATTGCGTTCGATCAGTCGGGTCATGACGCCGCCCAGAGTTTCCACACCCAGCGAAAGCGGGGTCACGTCCAGCAGCAAGACGTCCTTGACATCGCCAGCCAAAACGCCGCCCTGGATGGCAGCCCCAATCGAGACCACCTCATCTGGATTTACGCCCTTATTTGGTTCTTTGCCGTTGGTATGCTTCTTGACAAACTCATGGACCATCGGCATGCGCGTGGAACCGCCAACCAACACGACCTCATCGATGCGGTCCATGCTCACTCCGGCGTCTTTGACGACAGCTTGGAAGGGGGTCAGACAGCGGTTGAGCAGGTCTTCGGTCATTTGTTCAAACTTGGCGCGGCTGAGCTTGAGCTGCAGATGCTTGGGTCCGCTGGCATCCGCAGTGATATAAGGCAGGTTGATCTCAGTTTCAAGCACGCTGCTGAGTTCGATCTTGGCTTTTTCCGCTGCCTCGCGCAGACGCTGGAGCGCCTGGCGATCCTGGCGTAAGTCGATGCCCTGGTCCTTGCGGAATTCCTCCGCCGCCCAGTTTACAATCGCGTTATCCCAGTCATCGCCGCCCAAGTGGGTGTCGCCGTTGGTGGCTTTCACTTCCACCACGCCGCCGCCGACCTCGAGCAGGGAGACGTCAAAGGTTCCGCCGCCCAGGTCGAAGACCAGGATGATCTCGTTTTCCTTTTTATCCAGTCCGTAAGCCAGCGCGGACGCGGTCGGCTCGTTGATGATGCGCATCACTTCCAGACCGGCGATCTTGCCGGCATCTTTTGTAGCCTGACGCTGGCTGTCGTTGAAGTAAGCCGGCACGGTAATGACAGCCTGTGTGACTTTCTCACCCAAATAAGCCTCAGCATCGGTCTTCAGCTTGGCTAACACCATTGCCGAAATCTCCTGCGGGGTGTAGGTTTGCCCTGTCACGGGGATCTGAATGCGGGCATCGCCAGTGGGACCGGCAACCACCTTAAACGATACCATCGATCGTTCCTGCGAAATTTCATCGTAGCGGCGTCCCATAAAACGCTTCACCGAAGAAATAGTGTTCTCAGGGTTCACGATCGCCTGACGCTTGGCAGGGATGCCCACGAGCCGTTCACCGTTCTTGTTAAATGCCACCACAGAAGGCAGTAAACGCGATCCTTCTGAAGTTGAAATCACAGTGGGGGATCCGCCTTCAATGACGGAAACGACACTGTTAGTTGTTCCCAGGTCAATTCCAATGATTTTTCCCATAGTTACTCCTTGTTATCTAAATCATCAAATTCTCAGTAGCATAAGGATAATGGTTGAGTGATAGAGGGATATTAACATTTTGTTGGACGGATATAAACACCTCTGCCGCAACGCCTGATTTGTTCTCCAAGATGATTTTTGGATGAATGGGCATATAAGTACCGCCCGGTAATCCTTTATAATAGAGATACTAAAGTTCAAAGGAAAATGATATGAGCAAAGGTTCCAGTTGGTTATTCGGCGCGCTGATTGGCGGCGCGGTTGGCAGCACCCTGGCGCGCCTCTACGCGCCTTGTTCAGGAGAAGAGCTGAAAGCAAAAGTCAGGGATTATATCCAGAACGTGCGTTACGAAGTGGAGCAAGCCGGTACTGAGAAGCGAGCCGAGCTGGAAAAGCAACTCGAAGCGCTTCGTTCAGGACGCGCCTGAGCGATCCCTCCTGCCTGGATCAGTGACCGGGATAAGGGATGGGAGTCGCGGTTGGTCCAGGAGTGGGGGTAAGGATGATCGGACGCGGTGTCGGCTGGATCGTGGGCGTCGGCAGGTAGGTGTTCGGTTCGGGCGTGCTCAAGATATCGCTGATGCTGCCGGTTTCTGCCTGCGGCATGGCTGAGACATCATCCACATAGGCGATACCCGCGCGGCAGATTTCCTGCAGGTTCTGAGCGACGTTGATCCATGTCAGCGGATTACCGTTATTGATGGTGCGCTGCATCGCGTTGCCGAGGCAGCCCGGACCCGCGTTGTAATTCAACAGCGTAAATTTCCACAAATCTTCATAATTGGCGACCTGCCCGGGCTGGCGACCGGTTGAGTTATAGATGATCTGCCTCACCTGCTCGCAGTTCGCCAGCAGGCTGCGGGCAAAGATGCTGATGCTGAAATTCGCCTGGTTCAGATCGATCCCTATCGGGCAATCCGGACAGGCAGCATTGACCTTCTGGACAAGAGCTCCGCGCAGCATTTCCTGCTGGGCGGGATCAAGGTTGCCAAAACCGCGCTGGCAGGTCTCGTTCGCCAAAATCAAAGGGCAAAACTGGCTGTAAAAAGCCGGATTCCAGAGCAAAACGCCATCCGCGCCAATATCGCTGAGATGCCCGAGCCCCGCTTCGCGCACTTTTTGATAAATGCCTGGCCAAAATTGACTCTCACGGCTGAAAATATTCTTCATCAATTGGGCGGGAACGCCGGTGTCTTCCGCGACACGCATGATTTCCGCGTCAAACTGGTTCTGCCAGTCATCCACCACCGCCTGGGCGGCTTCCATCCCGCAGGCATTCGCTGCGCCAGTGGTCGCGAGCCCGCCTGAGGGGCAACCGGCGGCGTCCACCAAGCCCTGCTTGATGAGCAAACCTGCCAGAAGGTAATATTGTTTTGTTGACACCAACTCCTGCGCGAGCGAGGGTGTCCTCAGCCAGGACGGCGGTCCGTCCACCGGCATGAAGGATTGCCAGATTTCAGAGCAGGTGGAATGACCTTCTCCCATCCACTGCGAGCTAAGCACATCCACGTAATAACTGGGTTTATCCGCGGTGGTTTGGTCGGGATTGGCAAAATCGCCCCAGGGGATGACGCGGACCTGCGCTTTATAACGCTCGCTCGCGTCGCCATAGCTCGACTCCGCCCAGAATTCCACCAGCACCCCTTCCATTCCGGTTGGGCTCAGCGGCAGATCGCAGGCACCGCCCGGGCAGCTAAACCCGGCGCCGTTGACAGTACCGTTTATTTGGATGATCTGCTCATTCGGCAACGGCTCCACCGCCTGCAAGCGCAGGTAGGGCAGCGTGGTGCAGTTCATCTGTCCGGGTTCCCTCGCGCAGCCCGCGACCGAAACGAACACTTCCGGTGAAGGCAGGCTGATCTCCACTTTGCGTTTGGATGGCGTAACGCTTGCCTTGTGGAGGTACAGCCCTTTACACTCCTGCGGGTTGGTGATGTTTTCGTCAAACACGCAGGCGCTGGTCCCCAGCCATTGTTTTTGAATATTCTGCCCGCAGTAATAAAGCACCTCAGAGGCATCAGGCCAGGCTTCGTGCTCAGTATAGACCTGGCAGACAATTTCAGAATCTTTCCACGAGAGCAGCCACCATTCATGGATGGTGTAGTCGACTTCGATGGTAACAAAGCGGTTTACGCCGGCTGATGGTAAGGAGATGGATTCGGCGGGAATGGTCCCGATCAGACCCAGCAAAAGACCACACACCATCAATACTTTGAGGAGTGGTTTTTTTTGCGGTTTGTTGGTCTGAATAAACATCTTCTCCTTATTATAAATCTTCTACGGATACGGACCCGGCGTTGGGGTATGAAAAGCTGCCGTGGGTATCGGGTAGGGTTCGGAATGGGTGGCAGTCGGTCTTGGGGTTCCCGAAGTGACTGGCGTGCGCGTTGGGGTTGCTTGTCCGGGCGTTGGAGTATACTGCCCGGTTGGCGTCTTGGTGGGATACATTGGCACGTACACGGTCGCCTGAGCGGTTTGTGTCAGCGCGACGGCGATCGTCACTTGGGATTCGTATGTGAGCACGATCTCCCCAAGCGGTGAAGGTTCGCTGATCGCCGCAAGCGCCTGTCTGAAAACCTCCGACACCTCTTCTTCACGCGGAAGCAGCACACTGGTTTGGGTGTTATCGGGGAGTTCCCACTCGCGCAACTGCTCCCATCCCAGAACGAAGTACGTTACCCGCTCCGGATCCCCCAAGCGCAGTGCCAGAGGAACGCGGGTGAGGAGATCGAGCAGGGAGATATCGGTTTCGAGATGCTCCTGGTACGAAGCATACAAAACCGGCAGCCTGACTAATCTGCCATTATTCACTAATTTGGTAAAGAGCAACTGCAAAACCTGCTGCTGACGGCGCACGCGGTTGACCTCATCGCCGCCAACATACGAGACGTAACAGTACACCTTATCGCCGTTCATCCGGTGCGAGCCGGCGGGCAGACCGCCGCAGCCATCCCGAATCGGGAAGAGCACGCTTACGTCCAGATTGCCCAAGTCATTCACCAGCCACTTGAACTCGGTTGGATGGGCAATGACGAATTTATCGGGGCGGATACCGAAATTGTACGCGAGCGTATCGCGCACCAGCTCCATCCCGCCCAGAGCAAAAGCCGTATTGAGCCGCTGCATTGTGTGCCCGGGCAGATAAACAAACAAACTTCCCGGGATGGAAATGACGCTCGCTTTTGAGAGCCGCTCATTCACCAGGAGCAGATGGATGGCATCCGTGCGCCCGACATAAGGCTTTTCCGCTTCGGTGCCCAGAAGCAGCCAGATTTTTACGTCCTCATCCAGCCCGAGCCGGGGTGCGGCAGGTGGGATGGCGGTGGCAGCCGGCTGGCTCGGAGGGGCGAAGGTAGGCCAGATATCCGGGGTGGAAGTCGGACTGGGCAACGGGGTCGGCGTGGCAGTAGCGGGCTCCCATGGGCTGAGAGTCCGGTCATTCGCGGCTTGCAGCGGTCTGCCTCCGGCAGGTCCGCAGGCACTCAGAGTCAGGACCAGCGCCACCAGGACTGCCGCTGTGCACAGCGCCCAGACACGGCGGTAAGTTGGTAAGGTTCCGGTCTTGTCCATAGCTCAATTGCGGGGTAATTAATACCCCACCAGAATAAAATTATAGCATAGCCGATAAAAAATAAAACGAGGAATTATTTTAGAACTGTTGCCCTTGCTTCATCCGGTTTTGCCTCCTTGTTTACCATAATCAGCCATATTGAGAATTGCTGCTGCTCTGCAGGTGCAACATCCTTGTAGGAGTGGGGCATATGTCCGCAGTGCGTTTTTTCAACCGTAAGGATACGTTTCTGTGGCTCGCATATTCCGAATCAGATCAATATGGAAGTTATTCATATTTCATCCTTACAAATTCCTCACCCCGATTGGGTTAAAGATCGTTTGATTATGGATTTCAAAGGAAAGTAATGCCGCTTTTACGGGTTCTTGCATTGATAAGGTATCCAGACTTAATTTGATGCCCGCCTTGCAGCTAATTGAGCTTAGTAACTAAATCTATCAAAACGAGAAGAAGGATCTGATCTAAACAACCGTTTTCCTGAATTAAAGAGCAAGTGGACTGGTGAATGACCAGTCCACAAGGATGCCCTTAGCAGGAAAAGCTTAGTTCAACTTTTTGTTTACTTTATTCAGCTTTATACGCAGCAACAGGTACATAATGAGCCATACTACAATGAACACTCCCATAAAGAAAGCAAAGTATACTAAAAACCCTTTCAGCGAGTGTTCAATCCAATGCGCGAACCATGCCACAGGCATCATGGTCAATGAGACGATAAGAAAATATACGCCGCTTTGTTTTGCAAGACTCCACTGGTGCATCTCCCAAATCACGGAAGCTCCACCAAAAACCAGACCAATCAAAGCGCTCATCCCGGCTTGAAATACCACCGCGTTCAGCTCTCCGCCTAAACTTTTAACCAGTTCTGGCGGTGCGCTATAATAGGCGCCATCTCCTTGAATGACCGAAATAATGATGCTGATCACATATCCAATGCTTATCCCCAAGGGCATACCTATGAGCATTCTTCCTAAAAGATTCTTTTTGTTTTCCATGTCTTTATCCTTATATTCCTAATACTTGTTTAATTTTATTAACATATCGGCGCGAGACGTAGCTAATTGTTCCATCTGACAACCGAACACAGATGCTGCCTGCCAGGCTGAGGTCAAAGTTTTTGGCTTTTTTGAGGTTGATGATCTCAGAATTCGAAATGCGGATAAAACCATCTTTCTCAAGCCATTCCTCAAGCTCATACAAACGTTGGCGCAAGGCATACTCGCCGTTTTCGGTCACAGCAAAAACCTTGCCTTGGTTGGCGTAAAGGCGCGAAACCCTATCGGGTTCCAAAATCTCAAACTGGTCATTGCGAAAGCCTGTCAGGATTTGTGGAGTATCGTCCGAAAGCAAGTCTACAATCCGCTTTACGTCTTCTGTCATACTTTGTGCCATGATAATAATTCTTGGTTCTACGCAAGTGTTGTCTAATTTGATTTCAATTTGCATCAGGCATCTCCTTTCCACGCCAACAGTATAGGGAAATATAGGATCTCTATCCATAAGTTTCTCATAGATGGTCGTTTTCAGACAGTAAGTGGTAAGCTGGGGCAGATGTAATTTTTTCTGTCCAAGGTGCAAATCGTAGATAGTCGCGCCTTTTCATCTCCGTCTGTCTGTTATAATCATCCGGCGCGGGAGGTTTAGCCCGCTTTGAGAATGGAGAAATATGGAAGAAAATAAACTTGATACCGTTCAAGACGGTCATGTCGTCCAGATCGCTTACAACCTCAGCGTGGACGACAAAGACGTTGAGTCGAACCTGCTTGAATATCTGCATGGGCATGGGAATATTATCCCGGGGCTCGAACGCCCGCTGACCGGCGCCAAGCTCGGCGACACGCTGGACATCATCGCCGAAGCAGAAGACGCTTATGGGGAGTTTGACCCCGATTCAGTGATTACTGTCAGCCGGAAATCCTTCCCGCCCGATTTTGAAATTCGCCTGGGTGAGACCATGCGCCTGCGGGACGCTTCAGGGCATGTTTTCCAGGGCGTGGCAACCGCGCTTTCGGAAGATTCCGTTGAGCTTGACCTCAACCACCCGATGGCAGGCAAGGACCTGCACTTCAAAGTTACCGTTCTGGCGATTCGTCCGGCGACTGAGGAAGAACTCGCTGCTGGTCACCTGCACTACGGCAGTTGTGAGGGCTGCTCGTCCGATTGCGGCGAAGGCTGCTGTTAGGGATATGAATAATAAAAAAAGACCGGAGTCCGAAGCGGATTTCCGGCCTTTTTTTGCATATGGGCAGATTACTTTTTGCCAGCAAACGCGGAGTACAATGCCGAGATCAAGCCAAAGAGCACTCCCGCGATGGGCCAAACGATCCAAGTAAAACCCCAATTATTGCTGATGAAGCTCCAGGCGAGATAAATTACCACTATCAGCATCCAATAAGGTCCGCTGATTCTCTCAGCGAAGCTTTTCCCCTCCCGTTGACGCCAGGTGTAATCCCCTTCGTTCAAAAGCTTGTCATACGCTTCCATTCTTGCTCCGCTGGAAATGAAGAGCCCGACAGCTATCCCGACCGCCACCAAAAGACCAACAACCATTAACATCACAGCAAATTCTTCGCCGATCTCCAGGATCGCGACGGTCACCAAACCAGCCACACCCAACAAAATGAGCACGATACCGCCTGCGACACTCCGGGCAAAAGCGGGTCGATAGTCTTCCTTCATCTGGGCAATACGGTCGTGAAGGTAAGGATCGATCTTAACAAGCATCGTCTCAAGCTTTTCATACTTTTCGCCTTTCACTCCAGACATGATGAATATGTAGATTGCCAGCGCGATCATCAGCAGCAACCCGCCAACGCCTGCAGCATTGGCGACTTTCTCCGCCAAAAAACCTCCCGAAGCGAGAGCGTGCATGAAGATGAGAATGGCAACGCCCAGCAGGATGATCCCCACACCTGAAGCAATCCGCTTGCCATTTTCTATTGAAACCTGCAAGTAGCGCTCGACTTCACTGTCGGTCATCGTGATTTTCTTGGCATCGCTCTCAAGGTCCTTGACTTCCTGAGGGATGCCAAGGGTCGCGGCAAGCTCCTCAAGATTGCCAAATTCGGAGATAACCTGCCCAACTGCCTCGTTGTCGGTGCGTCCCTCACTCCGCAGTTGGTTGTATTTGTCTTCCATCATTTGAGCCAACTCTTCCTTTGCGCGAAGGACCTCAGCGGTTTTCGGCAAATGTAAAAACATGTTTTCAAGATAAGATTTAATTGCGTCCATTTTTTCCTCTCTTAATGAATGATTTTCTCGATTATTTCTTTCGTCAATTCCCATTCAGTCAGCTTTTCCTCAAGATAAGCTCTTCCTGCAGGGGTGATTTCATAGTAAGTTCTGCGTTTTCCGTTGCTTTCGGCACCATAGAACGAACGCAAGTGACCGTTTTTCTCGAGGCGGTTGAAAGCAGAGTAAAGCGTGGTCTCGCGCATTGTATACTTCTGTTCGGTGATCTCACTGATTTGGCGAGAAATCTCATAACCATAACCCGGTTCATTGCGCAGCAGAGACAAGATGATTGTGTCTGTGTATCCTCTGATGACATCGCTGCTGATCATTTCTTTTCCTTTCAAATAGTATTACGTCTGACGTTGTAATTACTTTATCAGACGTAGTACGTCACGTCAAGTACTTTTTGGATTTTTTAGGAAGCGTTAACAATTTATTAACATTCATTCAAGAATCCGCGCAGAGGAGTTTATGCCCTTCATCGCTGAGATACGAGCGCATCTGGAATGCCTGTTTACTCAAACAAGGTATCGTACGGCAGGGGCTTGCTCCCGCTGCGCGCTGCGCCATGAAGAAATGCTGTTTTTCAATTCCCGGAAAGGAAAGCTGACTTCCTCCACTCCAAAAAGTGAATGGTCCATGATAAATGGCAAAAAAGGCGCGGGTGAAAGTGTTTCTTACCCCTAAAATCTTCTCCAGATGATCGTGAAAGGCGGGTCGAAGGCGGTTACATCTTTAATAACGGTTATTTCACCCGCAACCTCACCTAAACACGATCGATCGCTGGCATGGAAAGGACAATGAGGCATCAGTTACCGCATTCATCCTTCCCTTCCAGGCGCGTTTACTTCAGCTCGGCTACCAACTTGCTGATAGTCACCACAACTTCAGTCGCTTTTTCGAGACCTTCTACCGAAAGATATTCAAACCGACCGTGCCCGTTATACCCACCAGTGAAAATATTCGGTGTGGGCAATCCCATGTACGAAAGCCGGCTGCCGTCGGTTCCGCCCCGGACCGCTTCCTCCATCGGCTCCAAGCCCACCGCCCGGTATGCTTTCCGCGCGATTTCAATGATTTCCGGACGGACTTCAATCATTTTGCGCATGTTGAAGTATTGGTCGCGAATCTCAAGTTCGAGAGTGCCCTCCCCGTAACGCTGATTGATAAAATCCGCTGCCTGCCGGACTTCCTCTTTGCGCCGCGCGAAGGCGGCTTCGTCGTGGTCGCGGATAATATAATTGATATGGGCGTTCTCAGCCTCCCCCGCCATATCCGTCAGGTGGATGAAGCCTTCGCGCTTTTCAGTGTGTTCCGCGCGGTCAAAGACCGGCAGCAGATTGTGAAAATCAATTGCCACCTGAATAGCACTTTTCAGATGCCCCTTGGCCGTGCCGGGATGAACGCTGCGCCCGTTGATTTTGATCTTCGCAGAAGCCGCGTTGAAAGTCTCGTATGAGAATTCTCCCACCCGCCCCCCATCGATGGTATAGGCGAAATCCGCTCCAAAAGCCGGCACATCGAAGAACTTGACGCCTTCTCCAACTTCTTCATCAGGCGTGAATCCGATCCGCAGTTTGCCGTGAGGCACTTCGGGATGGGCAATAAGGTGCGCCATCGCGCCCATGATCGCCGCGATGCCAGCTTTGTCATCCGCGCCAAGCAGGGTTGTGCCATCGGTGACCACCAGGCGTCCGCCTTTGTGGTCCAGAAGGCTCGGAAAATCCCGAGGAGAGAGCAGAATGTTTTTTTCGGGATTCAGGACGATATCCTGACCGTCATAGTTTTCGACCACGCGCGGTTTCACGCCCGCGCCTGAGGCTGCCGGGCTGGTATCCATATGCGCTAAAAAGCCAACCACTGGCACGGAAGCCTCAATGTTTGCCGGCAGGGTTGCTGTCACATAACCGTATTCGTCCAATTGGACCTCAGCCATACCAAGGGCTCTGAGCTCCTCTGCCAGCAGTCTGGCAAGGTCCAGTTGTTTGGCAGTGCTGGGATAAGTCTCGCTTTCATCCGCGGATTGGGTGTCAATCCTGACATATCGTAAAAAACGCTCCAATGAATCAAACATAACGGCTCCTTTAATCGTTTGCCTGATTTTATCATCGCTGCAGCACTTGCCGCAGCAAATTGGACGAATAGAAATGGCAATCTCATCCAAATTTTCCTGGAAACTTGTTCCAAGAAGCAATCGAAATTTGGCAGCATTCTCCTTTGATCTCCATGCTCACAGGATCATCGATCCGATCGGACGTCCTTTTCGGTGCGCCGAAATCCCAGTGCTTCCCACTATCATGTCGCGGCAACCTTTGCAGGAGGCCTTGATACCTGAGGATTCATCTTTTTAGAACATGGAGCGGTCAGATGCAATTGTCCTGCAATTAGCCAGTTCAAAACTGAATTCAAAAAGTTAGGTAAAATTAAAGCATTGATTATCTGCCCGCCAGTTTGGCAGATCGCCCATTGAGAATTGGGTAGCGTACGCATCCGGTCTGTTCTAAAAACAGGAGTGAGTATGAAAACCATTGTAGCTGGTGCACTGGGGGAATGTGTTCATGTCGCAGGGGTGATAAACTTTCTTCGATTGGCGGAGTTAGCTGGCTGGAGAACAGTTTTTCTCGGTCCAGCGGTGCCCATCGAAGGGCTTATTGAAGCAGCAGTCCGCGAGAAAGCCGACCTGGTTGGCGTCTCCTACCGACTCACACCCGAAACCGGCGAGCGGCTCCTGGCAGAATTCGCAGAAGCTGCCGCTGACTTGCATGAACAGGGCGTGCGCTTCGCTTTCGGCGGCACGCCGCCAGTTTCCCGCAAAGCTGAAGCTCTGGGAGATTTCTTTGAAAAAATCCTGGACGGTACGCAGAGCCGCGAAGAAATCCTCGCTTATTTGCGGGGAGAGAAGCACCAGCGCCAGGGAGAATCGGATTTTCCTCAGGAGACCATCAAACGCATCCGCTGGAAGCATCCCTATCCGCTCTTGCGCCACCACTTTGGGCTGCCGACGATGCAAGCCACCCTCAATGGAATCCGCGAAATCGCGGAAGCCAAAGCGCTGGATGTCATCTCGCTCGGCATCGACCAGGATGCTCAGGCGAATTTCTTCCACCCGGAAAGGCAAAACCCCCGCAGCACGGGCGCCGGCGGCGTGCCGGTGCGCAGTGCGGAGGACTACTGCCTGCTCTACGAGGCTACGCGTGCGGGAAACTTTCCGCTCTTGCGCACCTATTCCGGCACGGACGACTTCCTGCGTTTGGCGGAAATGTACGTGGAAACCATCAATATCGCCTGGTGCGCCATTCCGCTTTTTTGGTTCAACAGGATGGACAGGCGCGGTCCGCACGGGCTGAAGGATTCAATCCGCGAGCATCAGAAAGTGATGGCGTGGTATGGGCAGCGCGGCATCCCGGTGGAACTGAACGAGCCGCACCACTGGGGCATGCGCGACGCACCGGACGTGGTTTACGTTGTTTCAGCCTATCTCAGCGCGTATAACGCCAAAGCCTTTGGCGTCCGCGACTATATCGCGCAACTGATGTTCAACAGTCCGCCTTTCGTCTCTGACGGCATGGACCTGGCGAAGATGCTCGCCATCCTCGAAATGCTTGCCCCCTTGGAAAGCCCGGACTTTCGCATCTGGCGGCAGACCCGCACAGGTTTGCTTAGCTACCCGCTGGAAGATAACGCTGCCCGCGCACACCTGGCAACCAGCATTTACCTGCAGATGGCTCTGCGTCCGCATATCGTTCATGTCGTAGGGCATACCGAAGCAGACCACGCTGCCACCGCGGGAGACGTGATCGCAGCCAGTCTGGCTGCGAGGCGCAGCATAGAAAACGCGCTGGCAGGTCAGCCGGATATGACGGTTGACCCCAAAATCCAGGCTCGTAAAAAGCACCTGATTGACCAGGTCCAAATTACCCTGCAGGCTATCAGGAATCTGGCTGGTAAGAGCGTTGGGGATTCCCTCACGAGCCCTGCAATACTGGCAAAGGCAGTAAAACTTGGCATTCTGGACGCACCTCAACTCAAGAACAATCCCTTTGCCCCTGGAGCTATCCGCACCCGTGTTGTGGATGGCGCTTGTGAGGCTGTGGATGAAAACGGGAATATCATCAGCGAGCAAGAACGACTGAAAGGCTTTTTAAGGAGTAGAAAATGACTAAGGAATATGTATTTGGCGTAATAGGAGCTGGTAATGGCGGAAAAGCCATGGCGGGCTACCTGGCTTTGCTGGGAAAAAGAGTGATGCTCTATAACCGCACGTTCTCGCATGTGGAAGTCATCGCCGAAAGGCAGGGTATCGATCTGATCAATCCTGGCGGTTTGGAAGGTTTTGGAAAACTGGAAATGGTGACCGACAACATAGGCGACTTGTTGGCTGAATCGCAGGTTATCATGGTAGTGATGCCTTCCTCAGCACACAGGGATATCGCAAAAGCTGCCACGCCTTACCTGCGCGATGACCATACTGTCATCTTGAACCCCGGTCGAACAGGTGGCGCCCTGGAATTCACGGAGACGCTTCGGCAAAATGGTTGTACCACCAGCCCGATCATCGCTGAAGCAGAAACTTTCATTTTTGCCAGCAGATCAGAGGGACCCAACCTGGCGCGAATTTTCCGCATCAAGGAATCGGTACCCCTGGCGGCGCTGCCCGCAATCCGCACGAAAGAAGCGCTGAATGCCATCCATACCGCCTTCCCGCAGTACATCAACGGCGGAAACGTCCTCATGACTGGCTTAAACAATATGGGGGCAGTCTTCCATCCCGCGCTTGCCATGCTTAATGCGGGTTGGATCGAAGCCACCCACGGAAATTTTGAGTTCTACGTGGACGGGGTCACTCCCTCAGTGGCGAAGGTATTGGAGGTGATCGACCGGGAAAGGGTCACGGTTGCGTCAGCGATTGGAATACGTGCACGTACAGGGATGGAATGGCTCGAGTTAGCCTATAACGCGCGGGGGGGAAACCTGTATGAAGCCATGCACAACCAAACGGGATATTACGGCATCAAGGCGCCTCCGACCCTTAATCATCGCTATATTTTTGAAGAAATACCGATGAGTCTGGTGCCGATCGCTTCGATCGGCGAACGTTATGGCGTTTCGGTCAACTGTATACGCAGCATCATCAGCCTGGGGTGTATCTTACATAACACGGATTACTGGCGCAAAGGCAGAACCATTGAAAAGCTTGGGATCAAGGACCTGAGCGTTGGCGAGCTGGTACGCTACGTGGAGACAGGCGAAAAAGATTAGCCCTACGGGATGGGACGGTATTTTTTACTGTCATCTTTTCCGGGTCGTATGGAACGTTGTAAAATTGTGCCATGCGAGAAGCAATGGAACTGCTGAGCAGGGATTATTATCTCAACTATCCGCTTATCTACGCGCTGACGCATGGCGCACGGCTTTTAGCCGCGGACGAGAACAGCGTGGCGGTATTAAAACCGCAATACAACTTTCTGCTTTTGGCAGGCGATAACCCGCTTACGCTGATAAAGAACCAGCCCAAGCCCGATTTATTGGAGATCTGCGGCTCGCGCAGCGCGGATGCAATCGCAGCGTATTATGGCTTTGCTGAATCGCTGGAATGCCATCAGCTCTATTATTCCCATCAAACTGTTGTGTCCGACCTGCCCCTCGAACCTCTGCATGCTGATGACCTCGCCTTTGTGCTCGAAAACTACGACCGCTTGGAAGCGGATGAGGTCGCGCAAGCCATTCGCGAAGAACGCCTCTTCGGCTTGCGCGATAAGGGCAGCCTATTCGCCTTTATCGGTCTGCACGAAGACCTCTCGATGGGCATGCTGTTCATCCTGCCTGGGTACCGTCAGCGTGGCTGGGGCGAACGCCTCGAGCGCGCGTTGACCGCCCGAGTGCTCGCAATGGGTGAGCTGCCTTATGGGCATGTCATAGAGGGCAACACGGTTTCAATGCGGCTGCAGCAAAAAATCGGGTTTGTGCCCTGCAGCGATAAAGTATTCTGGATGTGGTGAAGCGAAACCCCCATTAAGCACAGCCGCCCGTTCTGCGGGCGGCTGTGGATAGATTTGTGTAAAAACTATTCCTCAACAACGTACAGTGCAACTTCGTTGGTTTCGCGGTTGGCAGCCACAATCAACTGCCTGCTGTCGCCCTCAAAACAGGTTACATTCGCCGGACCGGTGTCCGTATCCAGCGTCTGGAAGCTATACTCCTTTGATTCGCTGTCCCAGGTGAGCGCGAAAAGCTCCCGTTTGCCTTTGCGGTGACCTATCAGGATAGTTGGTTTGCCGTTGATCTGACCCGCCCAGATCGCGTGGAGAAACTCCAGCGGCTCGGGGTGAGCATAGTCAAGCTGATATTTGCCGTCCGTCAGCCGCCAAATGCGTAAGACTTCTCCGTGGAAAGGCGAGAAGGTCAATAATTCCGGCTGACCATCGCCATCGAGGTCAAGGAGTGTACCGTCGCTGCAGGCTTCATCCAGCAGCTTTTCCAGCTTCCAGGCAGGCTGATCGGGGCTTGGAGGCATTACCTTGAAGACGCCGTTTTCGGCGCTGACCAGGGAAAAGGGTCTGCCGTTTTCATAACAGCGGTAATAGCCATGGTTTTTGGTGAGCCCTTCCGCCAGCACAGCCCACTCGATTTCGGAGTCTTCTGCCAGCAGGTCTTCCGGCAGTTCGGCGACGTAAATCTTGCCCGGGTGGGTCCAATCCTCTTTGTATTCATGCCCGGATTTTAGCGTGCAGGCAATCAGGTAGTTCTTTTCGGGCGTTGCCAGCACGTCAAAGCGGTGCACGAAAGGCAGCTCCGCGAGCGTTCGCACCTGCCAGGCTCCGTCAACAAGGTGCGCCAGAACGATGCGCGCATTGGCCGAGTCGTTTGGACTGTAGAATTCCTGGGTGGAGAGGAACTGGTCTGCCTTCCCCGGTACTGGCACCAGCGACATCACGCCGCCAGGTTCCTGCCAGATTTGCTCAACCAGCTTTCCCTGCAGGTCAAAAAAGAAGCATCCGCCGGCTTTTTCAGTCGCGAGCAGGAAGCCCTTTTTACCACGCAGTGTGGTCGGGCATACCGCGTAGCATTTCTCAATTTCTGCGATGCTGTGTTTTGTAAGCTTTATCTCTGTCATGTCAGTCTCTTTTAATAAAATGCGCCTGTCCACGTTGGGCAGGCGCGGGAATCGTTATCATTCCGCCGCTTCTGATAGTTTTTTCTCGCGTTTCGCGACTTCGGCTTTCAGGTAGGCTATCACGTCTGACTGGGTTTGCAGGTTCATCACTCTTTCAGCGATATTTTCAGTTTCTTCGAGCGTGAAGAGGGACAATATGCGCTTGACGTGGGCAATTTTGGAAGCGTTCATGCTGAACTTGCGCAAGCCAAGCCCAAACAATACGATTGCCGCCAATGGCTCGCCCGCCAACTCACCGCAGACCGAGATAGGTTTGCCAGCTTCGTTGTATTCCTTAAATATCTTGCCGAGGATGCGGTACATCGCTGGCGAATAGCTCTGGTAATAACTCACGATCTTGGGGTTCATGCGGTCGACCGCGTGCAGGTACTGGGTCAGGTCGTTTGTGCCGACGCTGGCGAAGTCTGTCTCGAGGGCAGCCATGTCCGCAATCATCGCGATGGATGGAATCTCAATCATGATTCCAACTTTGATCTTTTCATCAAAGGGAATGCCTTCTGACCGCAGATCGGCTTTCACTTTTTCGACCGCCGCGTTCCCCGCGCGGACGTCATCGATCGTACCGACCATCGGGAACATGATTTGCATGGGACCGAAGGCGGAAGCGCGCAGCGCGGCGCGCAGCTGTGTCTCGAACAATTCCGTATGCTCCAGGCAGAGGCGCAAAGCGCGGTTGCCAAGGAAGGGGTTGTCTTCCTTTGGAATATCCAAATAGGGCAGCGACTTATCACCGCCGATATCGAGGGTCCGAAGGGTGACAGGGTTGCCCATCGCGTTGGCAAGTACTTTCTTGTATGCAGCGAATTGTTCATCCTCGCTGGGCATGGATTCGCTTTGCATATAGAGGAATTCCGTGCGGAAGAGCCCCACAAAGTCAACGTATTTGAAGCCAGCGTCAGGGTCTGTGGTGCCAATGTTGAGCCCAACGCTGAAGCGTTCGCCGCTCGCGACCAGCGGAATGCGGTCAAGGTATTCCGCGGTTTCCTTTTCGGTGCGGATAAATTCTTGCAGCTTAGCTTCGTAGTCCGTCACCGTGGCGCGTTCGGGCTCCAAAATCACCTGTCCTTTAAGAGCATCCAGAATGACCAACTCGCCTTTTTTCATGATTTCAGTGGCGTTCGGGACTCCGAGCACTGCCGGAATCTTGTAACTGCTGGCGAGTATGGCGGTGTGGGAAGTGGCACCGCCAACTTCCGTCACAATGCCCATCACGTGCGCGCGGTCAAGAGTGGCAGTGTCGCTTGGCAGCAGATCATGCGCTACCACCACAACTTTTTCCCGTAAACTGGACAGGTTTTGTTCCTTTTCCCCCTTCAGGATACGCAAAACCCGGTTACGCACGTCGCGCAGGTCTGCAGCACGGCCTGCGATGAGAGGGTCTTTGGCTTTTTCGAGTAAGAGAGCTAATTCAGTGAAGACCATATCCACGGCATAGTCCGGCATTGCATGGCTCGAGAAAATCATATCTTTCACTTCTTCCGCCACTTCTTCATCTTTGAGAATCTCAATATGCGCGTTAAAAATCTTGGCTTTTTCGGGAGATTCCACGGACATGGAGGCTACAATGGCTTCCAATTCCGCTTCTGCAGCAACCAGAGCGTCTGTAAACTGCTTGTACTTCTCATCTTCCAGCCCGGCTTCAAAATAGGACTCGTGCACGTCCGCTTTGAATGCCTTGTAAATAAGCACTTTTGCAAGTGCGATACCCCTGGATACCGGATTACCTTTAAGAATCCTCATTTGCTCTCCTTTCCGTTAACTATTTGGCGCTTAATCTTCGCCAAATTTGGAGTCGACCAGTTCTACCAGTTTATCGACTGCTTCTTGCTCGTCTGGACCATCCGCGCAAATCTCGATGGGGGTGTTTACCGAAATTCCCTGGGCGAGGACCTTGATGATGGACTTGGCGTTGGTTTCGGGCGCATCATCCATGTCCAGTCGCCGAATGGTGACCTTGGACTCAAAGCTCTTGGCGCAGGCGACAAATTCGGAGGCTGGTCGAGCGTGCAGACCTGTCAGGTTCTTTAATACGGTTTGTTTTGAATACATGGTGAATCTCCTTCTTATGATTCTAAGCTGGCAACAGCCAGCTCTATTTTATTACGTAAAAATGCTGAAGAAGTCAAGAGGCTGGTTTCAACGTCGCTCTTTCCATCATACCAGAATTCTCCGGTAAACATGCGAACTCCCATCCTCCAAAGGATTTGAATACATTCTATGTAGGGGGTATGCCCGCTGCCAAAGCTCATGTTCCGGTAAACCCCCGGAACGGTTTCTTTCAGGTGGGCAGCAAAGGTGTGACCGCGCCCCTGTTCCAGGTCTGACAGAATATCGCTGCCATAGAGCACCGCGGCATTTTTGAGGTTGCCAATATCCGGGTAGACGCCCAGGTAGGGGGAGCCGACTTGATTTACATATGCCATTGCTTTGCCGACGGTATCCATGAAGGCAGTTTCCATCGTCTCAAAGCCGAGCAAAACGCCTTCCCTGGCAGCCATTTCGGTGGAAAGGGCAAGGTTCTCGGCAAACCAGGCGCGTGTCTCTTCGTCTCCGGTCTCATAATAGACGTCGTAACCCGCCAACTGGATGATGGCGATGCCGAGCTGAGAGGCAAGCCTGACAGCTTTGCGCATGATCTCCAGAGACCTCTGGCGGATGGCAGGGTCGTGCGAGCCGAGCGGATATTTGCGGTGTCCGCTGAGACACATGGTGCGAATCGGAACGCCGCTTTCATCTACCAGGTGTTTTAATTCGCGGATCTCGGAGGGCTGCCAGTCGAGCCGCGCCTGGCGCATGTCGCTTTCGTCCACACTTAATTCAAGGCGGTCAAAGCCAGTTCGGGCGGTGAGGCTGAGCATTTCACGGAAGCTGAGCCCGTCGGGCATCGCCTTTTCATAGAGACCCAGGGAATATTGCGCCATGGCTTTACCTCCCTTGCCCATAGTAGGCGTTGGCTCCGTGCTTGCGCAGATAGTGCTTGTCGAGCAGTTCCTGCTGCATCACTGGCAGAGTCCCATCGCTGAGCATAAGATTGTGCCATGCCATGAACGCGACCTCTTCCAGAACGACTGCGTTGTGGACGGCTTCAGAGGCGTTCTTGCCCCAGGCAAAGGGACCGTGGCTGTAGACCACCACCGCCGGCATTGCCAACGGGTCAAGCCTGGCAAAGCGTTCAATGATGACCGTGCCGGTTTCTTTTTCGTATTCGCCAGCGATTTCTGCCGGGGTCATTTTGCGCGTGCAGGGAATTTCGCCATAGAAGTAATCGGCGTGGGTCGTCCCGAATGCCGGAATGCCGCGCCCTTGCTGCGCGAAGATGGTTGCCCAACGGGAGTGAGTATGGACAACGCCACCCAAACCTTCAAATGCTTTGTAGAGCTCCAGATGGGTGGGGGTATCAGACGAGGGTTTGAGCCTCCCCTCCACGACCTTACCATCCATGTCCACAACCACCAGGTCATCGATAGTCATTACATCGTACTCGACCCCTGAAGGTTTGATCACCACCAAGCCCGCCTGGCGATCGATCCCCGAGACGTTGCCCCAGGTGAAGGTAATTAATCCGTGTTTTGGCAACGCCAGGTTTGCTTTCAGCACTTCAGCTTTTAACGGCTCAAGCATGTTTTCTCCTTTATAATTCCAAGCTTCCGCTTTGCACCGCGAAACGGAGGCATTCCTATAAAATCAGGGCTCCAAGCGCCTTGGCAACGCCGGCACGGTCGTTCGTGTCGGTCACGTACGATGCGTTGCTCTTCAGGACCTCATGCGCGTTTGCCATTGCAACAGTCAGGCCAGCTTCTTTGAACATGGCGAGATCATTAATGTAATCTCCAAAAACGCAGACCTGTTCTTTTTCAAGACCGAGCAGGTTTCGCGCTTCCGCAATAGCAGCGCCTTTGTTGATGCCGGCAGCCATCACATCCAACAAGCCTTCATCCGAACTGGTGTAGGCGATCTCTGGCAGGCTGTCCAGGAAAGCTGTAAGCGTGGCAAACTCTTCCTTGGGTATTAGATAAAGCAGTAACTTCAGGATCTCGTTTTCGATGTTGACGTGACTGCGCCCTTCAAAGTATTCCAGACGCATCTCCTGAACTCCCCTCGCCCGGGCGATCTCGTTGTAGCGTTCGAATCGTTTTATCCGCTGACTGTTGCGGGAAAAAAAACTGACCTCGTCCGTCATGGCGGAATAGTCGTAACCCCTCTCGCGGGCAAAGTCGAGGATCTTGATAGCCGCCGCACGGGGGAGCGGGTGCCTCGAAAGCGCTCTGCCGGTATGACCGTCGTAAATTGCTGCGCCGTTGGTGGTAATGACAGGTCCTTGTATATCCAGAGCGCGGACGTAGACCTCAAGCATTGTGAATATTCGCCCGGAGCACACCGTCACAAATATCCCTTTATCTTTTGCTGCGCGGATTGCCTCCAGGTTTTCTGCGGAGAGGGTGGCGTCCGAATTTAACAAAGTGTGGTCCAGATCGCTCACAATCATCCGGATCTTTTGACCACGTTTCCGCAATTCGGTCTGGTCCACCGCCATCCCGCTCCCTTTCTTATCTGCTTTTTTTATCGCTTCTGATACTTCTTATCCAGACCCAACTCAACCAGGTTCTTTTTGATCTCATCAGCCGACATGACGTTTTTGAGACCAATCACCGGGATGCCCTTGTTGGCTGCGCTTTCGAACATGTTGGCGAAGTTCATCGGACAGAAAACGATATCATAACCTGGCGCAGCGCTTTTTCCTTCAGAGATTGAGCAGTGGTGGATGCGGGTGACATCCATGTTCAATTCTTTCGCGACTCTCTCAACTGCCATTTTTAGCAGCAGGCTCGAGCCCGCTCCGTTTGCGCATGAAACCAAAATAGTTGCCATATTTATTGTCCTTTCTTGTCTTGCGTTAACCTCCGTCAGGGATTTTGAGGTCCCTGACGGAGTATCTTACCTAAATTATAAATGCCTTTGGAGAAAATTTAAGCTTTCTCTTCAGCCTTGAGCGCCTTGTAGGCTTCGTAGTCCTCGGTCACAAGGAAGTAGCCTTTCTTGTCCATGAGGTACTGGACCTGAGGGATAGCGAGCAGGAAGAGCGCAACCAGCGCGACACCAGCATAGCTCAGGTATTTCATCACGACGGTGAAGACAGGCCAAACCACTGCCCAGTCCCACATGCCGAGGTATCCGCCGTAAGCAGCCAGACCGACCCAGCCAGCAATCAGGGCGGATCCAAAGACCTGCATCAGACCCGAGACGAAGGGCCAGAGCATGGCAGCCCGCAGACCACCTTTGTTGTTGGCATAGACTGCAATGGTGGCGTTGTCAAAAAAGACAGGAACGAATCCGGCAATGACCAGCGTGGGGCTCTTGAGCAGGATGAGGATCACGATCGCCAGGAATTGGCCCAAAGCGCCAAAGAGGAAACCAACAGTGACCGCGTTGGGGGAACCAAAGCCGTAGGAAACCGCGCAGTCCACGCCCGGAACAGCGCCTTTGAGCAGCTTGTGGGAAATACCTTGGAAGGATTGGGTCAGTTCGCCAACGAAGGTGCGGACACCCAACTGCAGAATCGCCAGATAGACCGCAAAATTCAAACAGGTGGTCAGAATATAGAAGAAGTAGGATTTATCTTCAGCGAGGAACTTGGCTTCAATTAAATAGTCCCTACCCAGGACCAGCAGGATGGTGCCGAAGAAGAGGGTCATCAGGATGGAAGTCGCCACCATATTCTCATTAAAGATCGAGAGGAAGCCAGGGAATTGCATGTCTTCAAGGCGTTTGCTCTCGCGCTTGGAGGATTTACTCATTTTTTCGGAAAGCCAGGAGAACAGTTTAAGAGCAAACATTTGCTGGTGGGCGATGCTGAAGCCCGCGCCGTCAGTCAGGTCTTGCGAGATTTCAACCGTCAAGTTGGTGCCAGCTGCCCAGTAGAGCCCCAACAGCAGCGCCATGATGAGCAGCACAGGGGTTTCGCCCAGGGCGGGGAAGCAGAAGAGGATCAGCCAAAAAGCGGTGGAAGCCTGCTGTACCTGCACGTGACCGGTGGTGAAAATCGCGCGGAATTTGGTCCACTTTTTCAGGGCGACCAGGACGATGTTGAAAATGAAGGCGATCAGAACGAGGAACATAACCTGGCCAAAAGTCCGACCAAAGACCTCTTCCACGCCCGCAGTCACAGCGTTCTGACCGAAGTATGGGTCAATCACCATTGCGTCCAACTGGAAGCGATCTTTCAGACCCACCAACACGGGGCGGAAGTTGCTGACCAGACCGCCAGAACCGACAGCCAGGATAAGGTACCCGACGATTGCTTTGATCGTGCCTGCTAAGACGTCATACCAGGGCTTGCGCAGCAGGATGTAGCCAATGAGGACGATTAAGCCAATGAAGTACGCGGGTTGGGTAATGATGTTTTTGACGATAAATTCCCAAATAGTAGTAAGAAATGCCATTATTAACTCCTTTTGATGATTTATTTTTATGAACTTCTGCGTGGCAGGCTTCCGAGATCGCCAACTCTTCTGCCTGCCGCGTAAAAGCGGTTTACCATGTGAGGCTTACAAAATCGAGCGGAAAGGTGTATTTGGCTCGTGTTCAAAGCAGTCACTAAATCCGCGCGGGTGGTGATACTCGCGCTTGCCCAGGTCGTTCGGGTAGATGTACTTCCCGCCCACCTGCCAGATGAAGGGCTCAAACTGATATTGCAGTCGATACTTGCGCATTTCATAAAGCGTCAGAATTTCGGCAGGGTCTGCCATGAAGTTGGTCCAAACATCGTGGTGAATCGGGATCACGACTTTGCAGCGGAGCGCCTCTGCCATGCGCAGGATATCCACCGAGGTCATCTTGTCGGCAATTCCGACGGGGTTTTCGCCATAGGAACCCAGCGCCACATCGATGTCGTAGTCTTTGCCGTGTTTGGCGAAGTAAATGGAATAGTGCGAGTCTCCGCTGTGATAGATGGTGCCGCCAGGGGTCTTGATGATGAAATTGACCGCTTTATCATCCATGTCTGTCGGACAAATGCCGCGGATATCCTGGTAGCCATCGGTTGTCACAAGACAGGTGCGGTCAAAGGAATCGACCGCGATAATCTCGAGATCTTTGATTTTGATAGAATCTCCCGGGCGCACAGTGATGCAGCGATCTTCCGGCACGCCCCAACCAACCCATTTTTCCACGGATTTCATCGGACCGATGAAGGGAACGGGCTCTTCCACGTTCTTCATCACTGCCGCGGCATAGTTCACATCGATATGATCGTTGTGGTAGTGGGTGGAGAGCACCGCGTCCACCTTGCGGACCGCGAAAGGATCCATCACAAAGGGGCTGGCGCGCAGGTTGGGCTGCAACAGGCGGCAGCCGCACATGTTTGCCATCTGGTGACCGGCAACCATGTTCTTTGTCTTCTTGGTACGCTTGCCGTTGCCCAGCCAGAAGTCGATGCTGATGTTGGCGTCCCCGGGGGTTTTGATCCACAGCCCGGTGCAGCCCAGCCACCACATTGCCACGGTGCCTGGAGCCACAACTTCTTCCTCGATCTCTTCATTCAGCCATGTTCCCCATTCGGGAAAAGTGCTCATAACCCAGGATTCACGTGTAACTTCGTCAATTTTACTCATAGCTTTCCTCTTTTCTTATTATCGACTTCCCGTTCGGGCAGTCATTTGCTTTTCAAGTTTGATAATCTCGCGTACGCAGGCGAGATCTGTTACCAAAACGTCGACAATACCGGTCCGCAATGCCCCGAGAATGGCAGCGCCTTTGCGCACGCCGCCGGAAATCGAAACAACTTTCTTGGAGCGTTTCAATTCCTCAAGCGTGAGGCTGACAACACGTTGATTAAATTCTGGGTAGCAGGGGTTGCCCTCGATATCAAAAGCCTGCCCGCATATGAAGCCTACTGCTCCGCGTTCTCTCAGGGGCTGAAACTCCTTGTCCGTGTCAATCCCTGACCAAAGGTAGCTGAGCGTGTCTTTGTTCACGCCGCCGATACCGGTCATAACCAGGTCTGCTTTTCGGGCTTTATCGAGCGCGAAGGCGATCGCTGGCTGCTGCTTGAGGAGATGGCAGGCTTCGGGGGTGTCCATCAGAAGCGGCGCGTTGAGGGCAATACCCGTGGCGCCGAACTTTTCGACCATTGTGCCGAGCAGCTTGGGGATGTTGATAACCGGGTTTTCCACCAAAATCCCGCCGATCACCTGCACCACCTCAAGATTGAGGAATGGGGCTGGTTTCAGCGCAGCGATGGCTTGCTCAATCGATTTGCCCCACGATATGCCCACGGTTTGGCGGGGTTTGAGTTGTTTGTGAATATAAACAGCCGCCATCTCACCCATCAGAATTCGCATTTGCGCTTCGTCATGACCATCAGAATTGAGGATGAATACATCCTCAAGTTGATACTTGCGCTTGATGATCTGTTCAAACTCAAAACATCTCTCACCAAAATGCTTGATATTGAAAGTGACGATGCCCTGTTCACGCGCCATCGTCAGAAGCCGCGAAACACGCGATCGTGAGACAAATAACCCCCTCGCAATTTCCTCCTGAGTCATCCCATGTTCATAGTAAAGTGAACTGACTTCTGCCAAAAGTTCCAGTTGTTGCGCTTTCCTGAGTTCAAGAACTTCTTCTGGTGAAACCAAAACTCGCCTTTCACGGATTATAGTCAGCAGGATTACGGACGTTTATACTATAGCAATTTTGTGTAGTTAATGCAATAATAAACAGGTTTTTAGCACAATTGTGCAAGCGGTTGGTGGGTACTGCCGGAAAGGTGTTTTGGGGTGGGATTCAAAGCGCCATGGGAGAAGCTTGGCTCAGTCCTTAGCTCATTCCCGTGTCAAAAATGGCTGGCTGCTCCTTTTTAGGCTGACAGGCTTTTGTGTTCAGGTGAGCATTCTGGATCCGGCTTAGCCTATGTCCCCACCTGTACAATGGGACCTCAATCAATTTTTTTAGATTCCACAACCACCCCAATCTGCATGCATATCGATTTTTGCTGCCGGTAAGACGCATATTAACAACAAAAACCCCTCCAATGCAGGGGGGGTTTGGGTCGAAAATCCAATGATTAGGAGATCCAGCCGCGCAGTTTCATTGCCTTGACAACTTTGTCGATGCTGACCATGTAAGCCGCGTCGCGCATGTAGACCTTCTTGCTGAGCGACATGTCCAGCACGGATTTGAAAGCCATTGTCATCTTGTGGTTAAGGCGGTCCAGGACTTCTTCGCGTGACCAGTAGAAGTTCTGGTCATTCTGCACACCTTCGAAGTACGAAACAGTCACGCCGCCGGAATTGCACAGGAAATCGGGGATGACGAAGATGCCGGACTTTTCCAGCACTGCGTCAGCTTCGGGGGTGGTGGGTCCGTTGGCGGCTTCCGCTAAAATCTTGACCTGTTTGCTGACCTTTTTTACAGTCTCGGCATTGATTTGACCCTCGAGGGCTGCGGGGATCAACACATCCACGTCCTTCGAAATCCAGGCATCGCCATCTTCAACGACGTAGCCGGCTTCACGGGCTTTATCTTTGTTGATGGTGCCGTACTGGTCAGTGATGCTCTTGAGGAAGAGCGGATCCACGCCGTCTTCCTTGGTGAAGGTGTAGGATTTCTTGTCTTCGCGGTCCCAGCAGGAAACGCAGAGGACTTTACCGCCCAGGAACTGACGGTAACCGATCGCCGCGTATTGAGCGACGTTGCCAAAACCCTGGATGGAAACAGTGGTGGTGGCTGGATCGATGCCCAGGTGTTTCATGGCTTCGCGAACGTTGAAGATCACGCCAAAACCAGTAGCCTCGGTGCGTCCCTCAGAACCGCCGCCGCCAAGGGGCTTGCCGGTGATGGTGCCAGGGGTGTAGTTGCCGACAATGGTGGAGTATTCGTCCATCATCCAACCCATCATTTGCGCATTGGTGCCGACATCCGGTGCCGGGACGTCCTGGCGGGGACCAATGTTTTTCCACATCACGCGCACAAAACCGCGCACAAGGCGTTCTTTTTCGCCGACGGAGAGCGTGGAGGGGTCTACAACAACGCCGCCCTTGCCGCCGCCCAGGGGAATGTCGGCGACAGCGCATTTCCAGGTCATCCACATCGCCAGAGCGCGCACGGTATCGGCAGTCTCATTGGCTGCGAAGCGCAGACCGCCCTTATTTGGACCGCGGGCGTCGTTGTGCTGAACACGGTAAGCCTGGAAGACCTTGATGGTGCCGTCGTCCATGCGAACCGGGATGCGGAAGTGGAATTCCCGCGCTGGATAGCGCAGGTAATCCCTGATTTCCTGGCTGAGCTCAAGTTGATCGGCAACTTTGTCGAACTGGGCTTGAGCCATTTCAAAAGCGTTCATAGTTCCTGACATAAAAAATCTCCTTTTTTCCTCTTTGGAATTTGGAACAAAAATGACGCACACGGCAATAGCCCTGCTCGTCATAGGTTGGATGAGGTTGTTGATCACGTCCTTGTGACATCAAATTCCTCGATATTTTAGTAACTTAACCTTATCCCAAAATGGTCTTTTGGTCAAGCAATTGGCAAAGAGACTGTTGAAAAACAAATCCTAAACCCTTCCACTGCCCCAACATACATGGTTTAATTAATCCAAACCGCAATAGAAAGACAATAAGCGCCCATGGAAACCCCCAGATACATCCAGACAGACCAGCAATCCTTCTACGGAGACTACCTATACGAGCAGATCGTTCCCGAAAACCACTTCCTCCGCAAACTCAATGCCTTGATCGACTGGTCTTATTACACCAAAAAGCTGACCAAACTCTATAAAGGCGAAGGACTGTCAGGAAGACCAGCCTATGACCCGGCACTCTTGCTCAGGAGCCTGCTGATCAGCTACCTGTATGATCTCTCCGAACGGCAAACGGAAGTCTATCTGAATGAGAACCTGCCAGCCAAATGGTTTGTGGGACTGGCGATCGATCAAAAAGCGCCGGATCACTCCACCTTAAGCGTGTATCGGGAGCGAATACGGAAAAGAGGGAAGCTGAAAGTATTCGAAGAGATGCTGGCAGAGATCATTGAAACAGCCCGCAAACGTGGCGTACGGTTTGGTGCGATCCAGATCATCGACAGCGTCCACAGTGAAGCCAATGTCAATACGGATAAGGATGAGCCGGATGAGCCTGAGGATCCGGATGCCAGATGGGGTGTCAAACACAGTTATAAAGTGCGGACGCCGGAGGGGAAAGAGGAAGTAAGAAAGCAGTACTTCCATGGCTATAAATCGCATATGAGCATGAACGCGGAGAGCAATTTGATCACAGGATTGGAAGTCAGCAGCGGGAATGCCTGGGACGGAAAACACTTCAGCAGCCTGGTGGAGATGGACATGGAACAGGGTTTGCCGGTGGAGACCTACGCGGCTGATCGGGGCTATGACGATGGCAACAATCACTATTATCTGACGCATAAAGGCTTACATTCCGCGATCTTGTTGAAGGATAATCGCCTGAAAAAGAAAGACGGCAATAAAGAGGTTTGGCAAGATATGGTCAGGACGGCGGAATACCAGCAGGGGAAACGGGAGCGGTATAAGATCGAGCGAAAATTTGGGGAAGCCAAACTGCGGCATGGGTTAGGGCGCTGCCGGTATATTGGATTGGAGAAGTATGGGGTTCAGGCATATCTTACCGCGATCGTACTGAATTTGAAGCGGATGGTGAAGTTGATAAGCGGGGTAGGTTTCAACTGTCCGAGTTATAGCAGAGGATAGCTTGAGTGAGGGAGAAATGTCGATGGTGGAGGAAAGGAGGTGAAAAAGGAGAAAAAGACCGAATAAAATGAGGATAACAAGCCTCAGATGAACCGCTGATCCGGTTCACAACCGGACTTGATAGGGTTCCTGTCGAAAATACTGCTTTATTTCAACGGTCTCTGGCAAAGCAATTGGCGAAGGTTCCGTTTCACTTTTCGATAGAATTTAGAAAAAGCCATTGATCGAGAGCATGTCATTGACTTTGCACTTGAGCAATTGTACCCAATTATCTGAACCATGAGTTGAAGAAAATATCGGCACCGAAGCGGATTTGGGCCTCCACTCAGGGTCTTTGTAGCGTTGGTACTTCCATCTGCTTTTCGCCTCATTTTTTGGTATCGTCAACATCACAAACGCTTCCGTTTTGATCAGACTTTTGTATCTCAGAACAGCCAACATACGCTGCGCGCCTTTCACGCTCCATGGCCTTCCATTACCCTTCATCCTCTGAGCCACCAGCTTATCGACGTTGCCTTCCATCGCTCCCATACTGCAAAAGATGAACTCCCCCAAACCGCGTTTGTCCAGATCAATCAAGGCATCCTGATTAGCCTTCAAGTACTCAAAGCATCGGATTTGCTGGTCTTTCTTTGCGCCTTTTTGCCTGGCGATCACCCGCAGCAGATCCGCTTCAACGGCAACAAATCCCTGGCTGAAAAGCCTTGCCTGCAGCTCACCCACATTCAACACGCTCCCGAAAGCGGTATTGATACTTCGGATTACATGAAAGCGGTCCAGCAAATGCTGTCCTGGAACACCAAGATGATCAAAGCTGTTGTGCACCCATTTCGCCCCATCCCCGCCGATTTGAGCGTATCGTACTTTGGACAAGTCATAGCTTCTGTAAGCCAAAGCCGCCAGATGCTGCTGCCATTCCTCGTTGGACATGCCTAATTGACAGCTGATTACCTTGTTTATCAAGCGGTTGCGGTGAGGAGAGATGGCTTGTTTGCCGGTATAAAACACGGCGACCTTCACTTCCGCACATTTTGCTTTCTCCCCCTGTAGTTTGATGAAGACCCCGTCCGCTTCCGCCGCGATCCTGGGAGCAACGATCTTGCCGGGTTCAAGGTTCTCTTCATCCATGATCCTTT
>Ga0209510_1000617_pt1 | contig 47109 bp, 52 predicted proteins | sample BiotimSIPDNA_FD_185749 | JGI IMG/M metagenome (GOLD analysis project Ga0209510, IMG submission 185749) | Anaerobic biogas reactor microbial communites from Washington, USA - Biogas_R1 time_0 SIP DNA (SPAdes) (version 2) | ecosystem: Engineered > Bioreactor > Anaerobic > Unclassified | place...
AGTCAATGCCGGAGCGGAACAGGGCCAGCGCCAAAAAAGAGGCGAGAAGATATACCATGCTCACGACCACTACGCCGAAAAAAACCGTGAACGCCTTTGCCCAGTAAATCGTTTTTCGGGTATGGGGCTTTGTAAACAGATATTCGGAGGTTCGCTCCGAGCACTCCTTGGTGTGAATGGCGATACCGAAGTGCATCCCGAAAATACCGGACGCAATCATAAAAAAGCTGGTAAGAAACGCATAAATGCCCAACGGCGAGGTCAGATATTCCATGGACACGCCAACGCCCTTGTAAAAATCACTCGTACCCAGCGTTTCATAGAGGTCTCCGGTGGAAACATCCATAAAGCTGTAATAGGTAGGCGTCATCAAAAAAACACACAGAGCCAAGGCGATGGCCCAACCCAAAATATATTTGCGGTGCCTTTTCAGTTCATACTTAAAAATGACCATGCCCGACACCTCCTTTATTCATAGTAGTGCATGAAGATCTCTTCCAGAGAGGGCTCTTCCAAAAGCACATCGTCCAGAGAAAGCAGGTGGATTTTATCAATGATGGCCGTGATATTTCCGTTATACATAAAGGAGACAGAGGTCTTATCCGCAGTCTCCGCATAGTTCGCAATGCCGGACAAATGAAAGAAATCGCGAGGGATAGCCTCCTTTGCGCTCAGAGAGACTTTCTTATAGCCGCTCTCACGCAGTTCTTTGATGGACTGTATGCCAATAAGCTGTCCTTCTTTCAGAATGGCCACCCGGTCACACAGTTTCTGCACCTCACTCAGCACATGGGAGGAAAAAAACACGGTAGCGCCCCGGCTGTTTTCCTCCTTCAGAATATCGTAGAAAGCCTGCTGGATCAGTGGGTCTAATCCGCTGGTGGGTTCGTCCATAATGATCAGTTTGGGCGAAGTCATAATGGCAGACACGATACCCACCTTTTTCTTGTTGCCCAGAGAAAGGTCTGCAATCTTGCGGGACAGATCCAGATTGAGTCTGTCGGCAAGCTCCTTCATCTTTGCCTTGCAGTCCATGCCGTACAGATCGGCGGTGTACTGCAAAAGTTCGCGGACTTTCATGTTTTCGTAATAGCTGTTCTCGCTGGGCAGATAGCCCACATCCTTGGCAATGACGCTGGCCTTGGAGTGACAGTCCAAACCAAAGATAGATGCGCTGCCTCCGGTGGGACGGATCAGGCCCATCAGGGTGCGGATTGTGGTGGACTTACCCGCACCGTTGGGGCCGATAAAGCCGAAAAACTCTCCCTGGTTGACAGAGAAGCTGAGGTTATTGATTCCTCGATGCTTCCCATAGTGCTTGGTCAGTTCATTCAAGACAATCGCTTGTTCACTCATTTCAAATACTCCTCCTTATAAAAATTTTTCCGCAAAATCGCGATGTTCTTTTGAAAATCATCCATGACGGTATCAAAATCAAAAGTGTCCGCTCCACGGTATCGGGCCGCATAGCCCTCGGCCATCAGCAGAAGCATTTGGAATACAGGGCCAGCATCTTCCGGGTTCTTGAATTTCAAAGCGTCATCTTCCCGCAAAATCATATCGTTTCTGAACTTGCAGGTTTCTTCCGTCAGGATGACCAGCGAATCCAGCACATCGGGAGAAGTTTCCTCCCAGACGCTGGAAATAAATTGGAGAATGAAGGGCTGTGTTTTGAAACTCTCCATTTCTATTTTGCTGGAAGTCATGATCCTGTCGAACAAATCTGTTTGGGAATCGAGTGCTTCCTTATCAAATATTCCCTCTATGATTTTCTTGCAGTATTCCAGCAGGTAAATGTAGAGATGCTTTTTACTGCCAAAATACTGAAACACAGACGCTTTGGAAATGTGTGCGGCTACCGCAATATCATTGATTGAGGCTTTTTCATAACCAAACTTGCCGAAGCACTGGAGCGCCGCATTGAGAATGGTCGTTCTCTTTTCTTCGGTCAGGGCCAAAAATTTATCCAATTCATTTCCTCCTTTTTTACACAATAACCGTTTCGGTTATTTAGAGTATAGCATCAATAACCGAATCGGTCAAGTATTTTGGAGTATAATTCAAAAATTTCCCTTTTATATTGTTAGGCCAACGAAGATTAGTCTCGAAAGTACTGGTGTGTTCAAGTCAGCAGTTTCGTGAAATTAAATATGATATTGTGTGAAATTATAAATCGTTCAAATACTAATACCCGAAATGTAAAATTACATTGGGTGATGTCTATGCAATTTGAACGCGACGAGCGAAAGTTTGATTTCCACGATATAGGGCGCGAGATTAAGCGTAAAAGAGAAGCCAGCGGCATGACACAGGAGCAACTGGCCTGTATCATTGACCGCGATCCCCGCACCGTCATGTACCACGAAAACGACGGCCAGCATCCCAGCCTGAATATCTTTTATCAGCTGGTGACAAGGTTCGATATATCGGTGGATCAGTTCTTTTATCCCGATATGAGCGCAGGTGACGCTTGCAAAAAGCGTATCAACATCATGCTCAGTTCTATGGACGAAAAAGACTTGCGGCTGGTGGAAACCATTATCCGCTCAATCAAAGAAGCGAAAGAAACGGAGGAAGCGTAAGGAAGGGCGCGGCCTCCGTTCTTTCGTGGGGTTTCCGGGGATGCGCGTTAGCGGCAAGCAATGCAAGTGTATGGACACTTGCTTTTTTGCGCCCCCACCGGGGCGGCAAAAATACTTGTTGGGGTTGCTCCCCAAACCCGCCGTACTTCTGGCCACCGTGACCAGAAGCACTCCTGTCTGCGTCACAGCCCTATCGGGTCTGTTCCTTATTGCGCTGGCCGTCCGTCAGGCCGCGCAGATGATCCACGCTGCCCTTGACCGCTACCAGCTCCCGCATCTCCTGTTGGGCCTTGCGGTAGTCGGCGTAAAGGGCCTTTTTCTTTTCCGTCAGCTCACGGCGGGACTTTTTGAGGGTGTCCATTTTGGGGAGCTTGGCCCCGCCCAAAAGCTCGCCCAGCGCGGTCTTGGCCGCCCGGTAGCCGGCAAGCTCCGTTTCGTGGGCGGCAAGAAATTTCTTGCTGTACCGGGCCGTCTTGTAGCCATCGAACACGGGCCGGGTCTTGGCGTAGTTCACCACAGCAGCCATAAGGTCGGACACCTTGGACAGCGCGGCCTCGGTCTGCTGGATCTCTCCGGCCAGCGCATGAAAGCGATCCGTGGCCGCCTCGGTCTTGGCCGCCAGCTCGTCGTATTCCATCAGATCGTTTTCTTTCAGAAATTGCAGGGCGGCGGCCATCTGTTTCAAGTTGTAGACCTTGGCCCACCGCTCATAGGCCGGGCCTTTGCCGTGGCTCATGCGCTCCTGAATGTCGATCAGCAGATTGACCCGCTGGGGCGCGGGACGGGAACCACGCCTGGGCTCGGCCTTGCGGGTGGGAGCCTTGCCGTCAATGACAGCCTGAACGTCCTCCGGGCCGTAGCCGTCCCCCAGCGTGGATGCCCGGAAACGGGTGGCCCGCTCCTGTCCTGACACTCGGAATGAAATCACGCCGCCCCGCCCGCGCTTCACCTGAATACCCGCCTGTTCCATGCGCCGCAGGAAGTCGGGAAGATCGGCAGGGTGCTCTGTCAGGGCCGCGTCAATGGCAAGGCGTATCTGCTCCTTATAGGAGAGCTTTTGATCTCCGCCCAGCCATTGCCCGTAATGCAGAAAGCGGCCCTTGCTGTGGAGCTTGGGGTTTGCAATGACGGACAGATCGTGCTCCAGACACACCCGGTCAGAGAGCCGCCGCAGGGCAAAGGTGGAGCCGATGAAATTGCGGAACTTCCGGGAACGGTCATAGGCTGTGGAATTGTAGTAAATGTGGTTGTGAATATGATCCTTGTCTATGTGAGTGCAGACGAAGAACTGATATTTTCCCTTTGTCCAGCGCATCGCCGTTTCGTAGCCGATACGGTTGGCCTCCTCCGCCGTCACCTCGCCCTGCGGAAACGCCTGACGGATCTGGTAGCAAAGCGCACCGCGCTCGGCCTTGCGGTCTGTTTCTCCCTCATACTGATTTTTCACCACCATAAACTCGGCGTGGGCCGTGGCGGGATCGCAGAGGCAGGAGGACACCGCTCCCAGTTTCTCCGGGTTCAGGCCGTAGTCGAAGCGGTCTTTCAGACTTTGCAAGGCCGTCCGCTTGGCGGCCTGCTTATGAGGTTTGATATAGGTTGTGGCCGTGGGCAGCCCTCCTCTCTAATATGACAAACGGCGGCTGTGGTCAGCCGCCGTTTCTGCATCTTCTGGACACCGTGACCAGAAGTATCAGCCTGTGATGAAGCCCCGCAAGGCGTAGTTGAGCTCGTCCAGCTTGCCCAGCAGCCACTCGGCAAGAGCCGGCAGACCGAAGGGCGAAATGGCAAAGGCCATGATCAGCCCGGCGACGCCCGTTTGCATATCGCCCTCCCAAACAATAATCAGCACGCTCAGGATGCCCAGCAGAGAAGCGAGGATTGAGAGAACGCCAGCGGAAAGACTCAGCAGGAACGAGAGCACAGCCACAATCAAGGTCAGCATCAGCACGAAAGGAGCGGCGATGATTTTCAGAATGATCCGCATTGGTTTTACCTCCTATTTCCTGTATATGTCTATTATAACTCTGAAAAAATCGATACTCAAGGATGTCCCGGTTCTCCCTGCCTCTGGCCACCGTGACCAGAAGCAGGGACAGCCGGGGAACGGCGTGGGGCCGTTCCCCTTGTGTCAGAGCGTCAGAATGGCGGAGAGCTGGGCCAGCAGATCGGACAGCGGCCCCCACAGGTCGGCATAGTCCTTTTGAAGCTGTTTCAGCTCGTCCGGGTAAAAGCCGCCGTAGCTGTTGGCGTGGATCGCCGCCTGATTGAGATTGTTTGCACAGCGCCGCTGGAGGGAAACCAACTCCTTGACCGGGGCGAGGTCAACGTGGAGCACATAGCCGTCCAGCGCCATTTTTCGGATATAGGCGCTCATGTTGCGGATGCCCGCCTCGGCCATGCGCTCCTGAATGGTTTCCAGCTCGTCGGGGCGCACCCATATATTGATCGGCACATTGCGGACGCGCTTCTTGGTCAACGATCCTCACGCTCCCGGCTCCGCATGGGGCGGGGCGGCTCCTTTACCTTGTCCAGCGGCTTTTCCTGTTCCGGGGGTTGAATGGGCAGATTGTTGATCAGACCGTCAATGTGGTTGTAGTTTTGCTCCACAGACAGCTCGGCGTTTTTGGTGTGTTCCATGATACCTCCTATCTGTCCCCCTTGTCGGGGACATTCCTTTTCGGAGCCGTCTGGCCCCGGTCAGCTTCGGCCAGCTTTGCGGCCTCCTGCATCTGCTGGGCAATGGGCCGGGGCGTGACCTCCCGCTGTCCGTACAGCCGCTTGTGGTCAGCCACACGGGAATTGAAATCCAGCTCGGCTGCGGCCTTGTCCGCGTGGTAATGGCCCCAAAAGTAGGAACGGCCCCTGTCCGTGTCATTGAATTGCCATGTCACAAACGGGGCCGGTGCCTTTGGGTTTTCGCCCAGCGCAAAACCGCTCCCGCCCTCAAAGAGAACGGATCGCCGTATGGTATAGCCAGCGTTTTTCTCCACGGTTGTCTCCTTTCAAAATGTTAGCAGTATCGGGCCAAAATGGGGCGGGCCATGAAAACATACGGCCCACCCCAAAAGCGACCCCGGAAAGCCCTGTAATCTCGGGCTTTTTCGAGGGCCAAATGCTCACACATCAGCCCCGGTATTTCCGCATATATCCCCGCTGTTTTTTCAGCCTCACGGCCTTGGAACAGACCGGGGAGCAATAGCGTGTGCGGCCATCCGGGAGAAAGACCCTGCCGCAGACGGGGCAAATCCGGGTTTCCGGGGCCGGGCCATCCTGCGTCAGAGTGGCCTCCAGCATAGGATCAAGGGGCAGAACGGCCTCCCGGAAGTAGCGGCAAAAGGCCCCCGTCCAGCACTTGCCCAGCATATAGCACTCACTCGTCGTCACAAGCTCCATATCCCTCACTTCCGCCGTTGGCGAAAGTTCGCTCATTTCGCTGTTCCTCCTCTTCCCACGCAAACATTGTTTGCGCGGGGACCCTAAACCAAGCAGGCAGCCGTATTCCTTGTCATAGTTGGCGCACCACTTTGTCACCAGCTTGCGGATCACGGCCTTTTCCTCGCGGGTCAGCTCCCGGCTCATTCCTCGCCGTCCTCGTCCCAAGGTGGGGTATCGTCCTCGGGATCGGTTTCGTCATAGGCCGCGCCGTCAAAGTCATCGTATTCGCCGCCGTAGTCCTCCTCGGACTCAGCGGCCCTTTGCTTTTTGGGACGATAGATTTTGAAGTACCACCCGGCCCCGCCGCCGATACCCACCACGGCCAGCGTAAGCAGAAGCATCCCGGCTCCGCCCGTGGCCTTGGGCTGTTCAGGCTCCGGCTCCCCGGTAGGTTCGGGATCGTCCGCAGGTTCAGGAGCAGGCGCGGGTGGGACAGGCTCGGCGGGCATTTCCGCGAGGGCCAGCAGGTCGGCCTCGGTGACAGCGTTCAGGAAAAACACATTTTCCGTTTCCCGCTGGCGGTCAATGACCAGATAAAAGACATTCTCAGCGGGGGTCATAATGGTGAAAAACTCCTTGCCGTCCTCGTCCGTGGCATTGTCTACCACCGTCCCCGTCCCGGAGGGGGTAAAGGGTTTCGGCTCGGGATCGGGCGTTTCCACAGGCATCTCCTCGGCAGGGTCAAGCCTCTCCCAAAGCTCTACGCCGCCTGTGTCCTCCATGTACTCGTCACCGCCCCCGGCATAGGCCGTCACGGAGAAACCACACATCAGAACAGCGGCGCAGAGCGTGGCCGCCAGCATCCGAAATTTTCTCATTCCGATACCTCCTCCACGGCTGCGGGCTTCTGGCCACCGTGACCAGAAGCGCCCCGGAGTTGCTGGAGCACCAGCGGCAGCTCCTCCAGAGAAACGCTCATACCGCGCACGATGTCTACGATCTCGCTGTTTTCGGCTTCCAGCTTTTTCTGCTCCAGTTCTTTCAGCCGGGTCTGCTGTTCCGCGATCTTGGCCTTGACCTTTTCAATCTCGGCCTGAATTTTTGCGCTTTTCGTAATTGCCATGTATCAAATCCTCCTTTACGGTAATCGCCCGTAGGCGTACAAATGCGACTGCCAGTAGCTTGTGTTCAGGTTGGCGTACTGGATGGGATCTCCGCAATGGAGCATCCAGCCGTCCCCTACATAGATGCCCACATGAGAAACTCCGGGGGTATCATACGTCCCGATAAAGAACACCAGATCGCCGGGCCGGGGGCTGTTTGTCCGGGAGCAGATGTTGTAAAGGCCCTGCGCCCCCAGCCGCCCGAAGTCCCAGCCGCATTGGTTGTAGACGTAGCTGACGAACCCGGAGCAGTCAAAGGACGTGCTGGGCTGATAGCCGCCCCACACATAGGGGAACCCGATATACTTCTCAGCCTCCTCCAAAATGGCGGCAAAGGTTTCGTCGGACAGATATGCTTCCGGGACTTCATGCTCCGTGGGGCCGTTTGTGACATACTTGCCCACATAGGGCGAGGACGGGAACAGGTCGGGCCGGTTGCCCAGCGTGGACATATACAGGGCATACATAGAGAGCTGTTCCTCGGTCATCATGTAGATCGGCACATGGGAAAGGTTGAAGTTTGTAAGTTGGACGGTGCAGATGAAATAATCGTAGTACACCCGGTAGCTGTCCGTGTGGGTCACGCCGTCCTCGTCCACCCATGTGTCCGTTTCAATATAGTACCGCCGCTCCTTTACCACGTCCTCGGTGAGAATATACTGGCGCTCAAAGAGGTCTTGGAGCGTAAAGCGTACCTCGTCCACCGTCCACGCCTCCTCATGGAGCGCGGAGATCATGGAGATCAGCACATAGGGGTCGTGTTCAATGTCATCGAGTTCAAAGTGGTATTCGTCGTAATCGTGGGTGGCCTCGTAGGTGTCGAGGTAGTCTTGAAGTTCGTCCTCCAGAGCGCAATAGGCGGCCTCGGCCCCCAGCATATCCGCGTCCTCGGACGCATAGGTGCTGGCCGCTACCGCACCCACAAGGCCGTTGCCCACCGTCACCATCGAGGACATACACGACTGCATCAGCAGAAGCAGGAGCACACAGCCCAGCGCAAGGAGCGATCCCACGGGATGCCGCTTGGCGAAGGCCACCGTTTGGGCGGCCAGTTTTTCCGTGGTGACTGCCGTTTTCTCGGCAGCCTTGGCGCTTTGCTTGGCGGTTTCCCGCGCCCGCTTCTGATACTCCCGCTTCAGCTTGTGCTTATGCCACATCCTGGCGGCGGCACTTTTAGCGGCCTCGGGCTGTTCCTGGGTAAACTTACGGGCGTTGTAATCCGCCGTGGCCTTGATATACCGGGACTCGGCGCGGGCGGCAGCCTTGGCCGGGTGCTCCCGGACGGCCTGCTTCACCTTGCGTTTGCCATAGTAGATGGCAGCCTCCCCGGAACGCTCAACAAAGTGACCGCCCTCCACGCCTACGTTGTCATGCTCCTCCTGATAGATTTTCCCATGCACAAAGGCATGGGCCTCGGCCCCGGCCACCCGGCCTGCCTGCTTCACAGGGCCGGGTTTCTTAGACGGCTTCTGCGCGGCCAGCCGATCACGGGCCTTGCCCAGCTTTTCCTCCCGGCTCTCCATGTGGAGCTTGGATTTGTGGAGCTTGGCCTGTTCGCTGTCCTGATGAAACTTCTGGCCACCGTGACCAGAAGCACCGCCCGGTCTACTCTGTCTGTTTTCCATTGGCGGCGTCCTCCGGCTTGGTGGTCAGCAGATTGTAAATCTCTCCTCGAGGGAAACGGTCTGCAAACGGAATCGTCACGCTCCCATAGAACAGCAGGCCCTCACCAGAATTGGACTGCGTGATATAGGAAAGCTGGTGCTCCGATATGCCGAGCTGTTTTGCGATGATCGCCCGGTCACTTTGGGCCTGTGACAGAAGCACCATGAAATCCGTGTTGTCCAGAATGTTCTCGATCTCCCGGCTGGCCAGCAGGTCTTTGACGTTCTGCGTCAGGGCCGACGGCACACAGCCCTTTTTGCGAAGCATCTTCCAGACGGCCACGAAGTAGCTGGCGGTCAGCGGATCGCGCAGAAGAATATGGAACTCGTCGAAGTAGCACCACGTCGAAACGCCGTTTTTGTAGTTGGCATTGACCGCTGAAGTGACAAAATCGTTGGTGATGTGCATGGCGATCTTGCGGAGGTTTTCACCCATGCCTTTCAGCACGAAGCACACCACACGGGAATTGAGGTTGACGTTGGTGGGGTGATTGAACAGATTGAGGGAGCCTGTGCAGTAAAGCTCCAATGCCGTGGCGATCCGCTTGGCCTCGGGTTCGGGCTGTTTCAGCAACTCCTCGTACAAGTCTTGGAGCAGGGGCGGCTTGGCCGTTTCCAGCCCCAGCGCGATCTCCCGGTATACCTGACGCACACAGCGGTCAATCACGGTTTTCTCAATGGGCTGCAAGCCCTCCTTGCCGCCCACGATCAGCTCGCACAGGGACAGCAGAAAATCCGCTTTCATGGAAAGGGGGCTGTCCTCGTCGTTGACGCTCATTTGCAGATCCATCGGGGAAATGTGGTTCGGGCTGTCCGGGGCAATCTCGATCACCTGACCGCCCAGCCGCCGCACCAGCGGCGCATATTCCCCCATCGGATCTACTACCAAAATTCGATCCTGGGGAATGGTCAGAAAAACATTGAGCAGCTCCCGCTTGGCGGCGAAGCTTTTACCACTACCCGTCGAGCCGAGATACAATCCGTTGGCGGATTTCAGCTTTTTGCGGTCAGCCATGATGACGTTATGGGAAAGGGCGTTCATGCCGTAATAGAGGGACGGCCCATCCATACGAAGTTCCCGCGTCATAAAGGGAATAAAGATGGCCGTGGAGCTGGTTGTCATGCCCCGCTGGATTTCAACGCCGTTATAGCCCAGCGCCAGCGAGGACATATAGCCCTGCTCCTGCTGCCAGTCAAGCCGCTTCAAAGCACAGTTGTACTTCTGCGCGATGCCGCCCACCGTAAAAATATCGTTTTCCAGCCGTTCCCGTGTGGGGGCGGTGTTGACGATCAGGAACGTCAGGAGGAACATTCGCTCATTGCGGGACTGGAGCTCGGCCAGCAGGTCTGCCGCGTCCTTGGAAAAGGTAACGAGGTCGGGCGGGAGAATATCGGGATCGTACCCAGCGCGGGTGGCCTTGCGCTGTTCCTCCACCTTCATTTTGTCGATGTCGGAGATTTTGCCCTTGACCGTCTTAATGGCCTTGACCTGATCCACCGTCTGAATGTGCATGGTGACGGTCAGCTCCGCGTCCAATTCCAAAATCTCCAGCAAGAGCTTGTCCGACATTTCCGACGCCATGATCTGTAAATAGGACGCCGCGCCCCACGTCTGGCCCACACGGAACAGCCGGGACTGTCGGAAGTCGAAGCTGTCCGGGACGATAAAATCTTTCGTCCCCAGCCCGGTATGGGCGATGTCAGCCCACTTGAAGCGGAACGGCTCCCGGCTGCCGGGGTGGAGCTGGCCGTGGAGCAGGGCCAAACGTTCCCGCCCGTCGAGGGGTTGGGACTGCACCCCCAGCCGCTTAAAGTTGCCCGTGACATCGGCCTCCACACGCTCCAGCCGGGGGCGTGCGGCAGCCACGTTCTCAGCGGGGATACCGAAAGTGATGTACTTGGATCGCTCAATACCGTTGTTGCTCTTGGCAATCTGGTTTTTCAGCATCCCGGTGAACTCGGCCCGGACGCTGTTGTACTCGTCCTCGGCGGGCTGGATATTCACCTTATAGCGGCCCCCGGAGCGGGAGCGGCGATTGATAAAGGAGAGCTGGAACGGCAAGGAGCTGTCAAAGTAGTTGAGGAACGAACTCCAGCCCCCGAAGATAGCCGTCTGATCCTCCGCCGAAGCCACGGAATAATTGATGTCCTCGTATTCCACGGTTTTGGTGAACAGGCCGTTGGGGAGCTGACAAACGCCGTCCGGGAGCATCCGCACATAAGGGACGGTCTGCTGGGCGGATATGGTGGCCGGGCGATTACCGGCCCGGATCAGGCTTTTTCTTTTCTTTGGGCTTCTGGTCAAAAGCATCCTCCTTTCCCGCAAATGGGGCGTAAATGTTCTGCGTCTGATAGGGCCTCACGCCGGGGCGGGTGAACTTGGCCCGGAGGATATTCCGCACCACCTTTTCAAAGGGCAGGCCGTCCCGCTCATACATCGCCATGAAAAAGGCCGGGAGCATGAGCGTGATCATCAGGAACATCGACCCGGTGTTTCCGAGTGTGCTGCGGGTCAGCAGATACACAGGGATGCCCACCACCGCCGCGCCGCCGAAACAGATCAACTGGCGCTTGGTGAGGTTAAAGGCAATTTTCGTCTTGATCTTGGACAAGTCGTTGGGGACGTTCACATACGGCATGACTCGTCCTCCTTTCCGCTATCCTCTGGCCACCGTGACCAGAAGCCGGGAACCGTGGACTCCACCTCGTTGCCCCATACGTCCCATCCGGGCGGGGTCTGCCTTGCGAACAGCTCCACGCGGGGCAGATCGCCCATGAGGGCCACGATCTTGTCACGGGCTTCGTCGGGCTTTTTGCTGTGGGCCTCGATGGGAGAAATAATGAACTGGTGGACATTGGCCGCCTGACGCTTGGGGTGGCCTTTGGTTGCCAGCAGACAGATCTCGGCGTTGCCCCTCGTCCAAAAGCCCAGCCCGTAAAACCAGCTATCCGCTTTGCGGTTTTTCTTCAGCCAGACGAAAGCGACGCTTTTGTAGGTGAAGCCCCACTCGCGGATCAGCCGCAGGGCCTCCGGGAGCTGGGGGAACGTAGCCCATAAAAAGAGTGCGCTGTCCGGGGCCGCAAGCTCGGCCACGGGTAACGCGCACAGATCATCAATTCCCATTGTGGGGTAGTGGTGCTCCGCCGCCCCCTGCAAGCCCTTTTGGGAATACCGCCAAGGGGGATCGGCGTAGATGATGGAATATCTTCCGATGATTATACTCCTTTCTCGCCGCGGGCAACGGCCTCCCGCGCCCGCTGGATGCGTTCAGCCGCCGGGCCGTAAAAGGCAGGGGCGTTCTCAAAACCGATAAAGCGGCGGCCCGTGTTCAGGGCGGCGATGGCCGTTGTGCCGCTCCCAGCGCAAATATCCGCTACTACCTGTCCCTCGCGGGTGTAGGTTTTAATGAGATATTCGCACAGTTCCACGGGCTTTTGCGTGGGATGAACAGTATTCGCCACCGTGGGGAACGCCAGCACATTGCCGGGGAACCGCCGCCCGTCCGACTCGCCGCTGATACGTTCAAAGGCTCCATAGTTGGGACTGTGGCCGCTGCGGTGGTGGATTTTCTTGTACGGCTCCCCCTGTTCAAACTGTGGATAGTAGGCCGGGGACTTCTGATAAAACACCAGAATGTTCTCCGTCTTTTTCAGCGGAGCGCGGCGGGCGTTGAGAAACCCGGTGCATCGGCTCTTGTACCACACCCACTCATAGCGGAGCATGGGAAGATTGGACGCGCCCAGCACCTTGTCATAGGGGCATTGAGCAAATAGGAGCACTGCGCCCTCGGGCTTCACCGCCCAGCGCACCGCCTCCCACAGCTCCGGCAGGGGCAAGGGAACATCCCAATAATTCCGCGTCGTGCCGTAGGGCGGATCGGTCAAAAGCATATCCACAGAATGACGGGGCAAGGAGCGCAGCCCCTCAATCCCGTCCATCAGGTACAGGCCCTCCGGGGTAATGTTCTGGCCTCGTCGCCACAAACTGCGCTCAGCTTCTTCGGCGGCGTTGCCGCCGAAATCCGCCCGCTCCGTTGCGGCTCCTCTCCCAACAAAGTCTGCCGACTTTGCCGGGTTCCCCTTGCCAGAAATGAAGTTGTCTTGCATGGATCACCTGTCCTTTCTCAATGCGCGTTGAATACGCTTTTTGCGATTGTTCCGGTTTTCATCAGGATAAAGCACAGCAGGACGGTATAGCCGATACAGCCCCAAATAGCCCCGATGGGATCGCCGCCTGTGGCAATACCCTGAACGAGCACCGCATAGATGGCCACGCATACAAGGATCAGCATACCTTGAAAGCCAACGGCGAACAGGGAGCGGAGGTAATTCTGGCCCATCTGCCCGGTCTCCCGGTTGGCGAGGGTAGCCACGGGAATCGGGGCCAGACTGGTCAGCAGATAGATCTCCACCATACGGCCATACACGATCACGAAAATAAATATATTCAGGGCAAACATGGTCAGCTTAATGACAAAGGATTGCAGGAACAGCCCCAGCAGGGGGCCAAGCTCCATCGCCTCCAGACTGGCCTCCAGCGTGTCCAGCATATCCGGGGTGACATCGGTACTGCCGCCGATAATGCCCGCCGAGCTTGCGATCACGCTTTGGGAAACGTCAAAAACCGCCATGACAATATTAAAGGTGTTGGAGAGGATGAGGATGGCACAAGTCGTTTTGAATACCCACTTGTAGATATTCGCAACATCGAACTCGTGCATATTGTTCTTTTCCAGTATCATCTGGATCAGCTCGTAGGTTGCGACAAAGGTTAGGATCAGTCCGGCAATCGGCAAAATGACCGTTTCGGAAAGCTGCCGTATCAGGGAGAAAACCCCGGCGTTCCATGCCGCCGGGGTCGTTCCCACCTGTACGGATATTTCCCCGACCCGGGTATTCACCGTGTCAAACAGCCCCTCGAGGTTATCCATGATCCCCGAGATCAACAGCTCTTTGAGCCATTCCGTGATCCATTCGGTGAGAATACCCATAGGCCGCTGCCCTTAAAACAGGGTAGACAGCAGGGGGATCAGGGTCGTACCCAGCACGATGATGCCGCCGCCAGCCATGAGCTGCTTGATGCCCTGGCTCTTGGCCGCTGCGTTATCGGAACCGTAGCCCTCCAGCAAATTGACCACACCCCACACGGCAAGGCCAGCGCCCAGCGCCACAACGAGGGTCTGCAAGGTAGTAACAGCGGAAGTGAAAAAAGCCATATATGCCTCCATTTCTCCGGGGCCATGCCCCGGCCTCGTCGCCGCAAACTTCATGTCGTTCATTTCCGCGCAAGCGCGAAAAATTACTCATTCCGTTGCGGCTCCTCTTCCCACAAAATCTTTGATTTTGCGGGAACCCATAATAATAGCCGCCCAAATGGGCGGCGCGTCATCCTCTGGCCACCATGACCAGAGGTTATACAAAGGTGTCCGGGTCGTCGAGGTCGTCATAGTTGAGGATGTCCTCGTCCTCTTCCATGTGCGCCTCGTCTGGTACGGCCACCTCGTAAACGGTGTAGTGTTCATTGGGATTGAGCTTGTCCATGCGCCGGGTGACAAGGCTGTTGAGATCAAAGGCGTTGCGCTTGTCGGCCTCGGCGGTGTATTTGTAGTTAGGGTGCTGCTTCAAATCGTATTTCTTGGAGTAGAACGGCGGCAGCCCCCGAAGCTGTAAAATGCACCGATCTCCGGGCATGGTAGCCAATTCGCTGGGGGTCATCAGCTCACGGCCCAGCCGCTGGGTGTTCTGGCTGAAACTTTCTGACTGCCCACGGGAGCGGCCCTCGGTCTGCATAGAGATGGTGGCCTTGCCCAACCAGTTTTCGGAAATCTCCTTAATGGTGGTACTTTCCCGGCCACCAAGGAAAATCATGGTGTCCATGTTGCCGAAGATTGTTTCGGCGTTGTCCTTGTAAATGGCCTTGCATTGCGACTGCGCCTGATACAGAAGCGCCAGACTGATCTCGCGTGAGCGGATGACGGCTACTAATTTCTCCAGTTGGGGGACTTGTCCTGTATTGGCCGCCTCGTCCCAAAGCACCCGCACATGATGGGGCAAACGCCCGCCGTGTACGTTGTCGGCCCGTTCACAAAGAAGATTGAACATCTGTGAAAAGGCCAGCGCCACAATGAAGTTATAGGTCTGTGTGGTGTCGGAGATCACGAAAAAGGTTGCCGTCCGTCTATCGCCCATGCGGTCAAGCTCCAGCTCGTCATAGCTCATAATTTCCCGAAGCTGGGGGATGTCAAAGGGGGCCAGACGTGCGCCGCAGGAAATAAGGATCGACTTTGCCGTTTTGCCGCTGCTTAATTTGTACTTGCGGTACTGCTTGACGGCGAAACAATCGGGCTTGCGCTTGGCAAGACCGTCAAACATATAATCCACGGCGTTTTTGTAGTTTTCATCGTCCTCTTTGACATCCATCCCGGAGATCATATCAACCAGCGTGTTCATATTCCGATCCTCAGCGGGGCCTTCAAAAATGATGTAGGCAATGAGGGCGCAGTATAACAGCGTTTCCGCTTTCGTCCAAAAGGGATCGCCCTCCTTGCCCTCGCCCTTAGTGTTGGCGATCAGGGTGTCCACGAACTTCAAAATGTCGGCCTCATTTTTGATGTACGCCAGCGGGTTATAGTGCATGGACTTGGAAAAGTCGATGCTGTTGAATACCTTGATTTTGTACCCCCGCTTCTTTTGCAGGAAGTAGCCCACTTGGGAGAGGACGCCGCCCTTGGGATCTACGCAGACGTAGGAGGAATGAGCGGACAGTAGCTGGGGAGTAAGCCAGAAGCGGGTTTTTCCCGATCCGCTTGACCCGATGATACAGGTGTTCAGATTGCGGGCGTTTGCGGGGTTGGCCGGGCGGGTGTTCATGGTCAGCCGCTCTGTGGCGGTCAGAATGATATTATTTTCAAACTTGGGATCGATAAAGGGCTTGATGTCCTTTTCCGTCCCCCAGCGGGCTGTGCCGTACTCCGCATCGTGGCGGAACTTCTTGGCCTTTTTCGTCTTGCAGTAGATTAGGAGCCGAAAGCCCACGGCCCCCACGACACCCACCAGCCAGTCTGCCGGGTTCAGGCCCGGTGCAAAATCTGCAAAGGCCACACCGATGGTCTGCATGATCCCCAGCAGTTTTTGGCCGAAGCCCGCACCAGCGGCCAGACGGTAGGCCGTCCCCACTTTCAGGCAGGCCCAGCCGATGAACAGATACGGGATATTGGGAAGTACATATTTGCGGAGCTTATCTGTCCCCATGCACCGCCTCCTTTTCCAGCTCCCGCTGGGGCTGTTTCCGCACCTGTTCCTCGGCCCGGTTGAGCTGTTCGCGGATCGGGGTGCGCCGGGACTTGGCCCGGTTCAGCTCCTTGCGGGAATACTCAGCAAAACAGCCCGTGATGGCGTCGGCCTGATTTGCCTTGAACAGTAACAGATATTTGCCCTTGTCCACCCGGCGAAAGGCATAGTCAACACCCCATTTCCGGGCCACCCGGTCAAAGTGCCGGGTAGCCCCGGACAGTTCGATACTGCTTGTGGCCCCGCCGTGGCTCATGAGCTTTTTTACGCTCTGCTTGCCGTGGGGGGCTTGGGCCTTGCGGTGCTCCTTGGCAATCTGGCGGCCCACGGCGGCCAGCGCATAGGCAAGGCTCCGGGCCGTCAGCTTGGATGCCTGAACGCTGACGGCGATGGTCTGACGGGAAACTTCGTCACCTACGATCTAAACCACCTCCTCTCGTCGCCACAAACTGCGCTTTGCTCCTTTGGCCGCAAACGGCCAAAATCCGCACACTCCGTTGTGGCTCCTCTCCCCATAAAGTCTGCGACTTTGCGGGGAACCCCATTTGCCGCCTCTGGCCACCGTGACCAGAGGCGGCGCTATCTGTCCTCGCGGCTGACGGGGAGCCGCTGCTTGTCCTCGCTCAGCGCGGAGCGGTCAATGATTTCCTGATAGGCTGCCATCTGCTCCCGGATATTCAGTTTTGGATAGGCGAAAATGCGGTGCTCCGGGGGAATGTCATCCCTGCCGGAGTAGTGCTCAATAAAACGGCTGTTATTGTTAAACACATAGCCGCCGGGGGCGTAGTGGCCGTCCTCGTTGATCCGCATATCCCGCCCGTATGCCTCATAGTCGATATAGTCAATGAGATGCTCCGGGATCTGGATGGAGCCGAAGTCCTGGACGTACATTCGCCCCAGAGCCTCGTCATCGTCAATATCGGGGTAAAATTCAAAGCAATCCAGATTTTGCGTCAGGTTGATTAAGTCTTTGACGCTCCCTGTGTACTCGCCGCTGTCTATGACGGCCTCAAACTTTTCAAGCTCAGAGGTGTCCAACTCGGAGAGCAGATGGGCCAAATGGTTCAGTTCGTCAATGCTTTCGTACTCGCTCAAACAGTCGCAGATACCCAGCACATCGCCGTCAAACGCGGTAATGAAGATTTCCTCATACCGCACACCGTCCACGCCGATTCGCTTCAAAAGCGCCTGTACCTCCTCGGTGGTGGCGGGAAACTTTAGGGTTTCTCCAGCCTCCACGCCATACTCGGCGTATTTCCCAAGGTTGGTAACGTAGGCTTCAATCAGGGCTGACATTAGCGGTGGCCCTGACGCTTGACGGTCAGGATGCCCTCCAGCGTGGTCGAAGTGATACCCAGCCGCTGGGCCACGGCAATATCATTCTTCATGGACTCGGTGACGGTATGACCGCACACCACCAGCACATGAGAGCGGCGGAGCAGATCGCGGCCCATATCGATGCCGCTTTTGTGTTCTTCGGGAACCCCGTCGTTGAGGAACAGGGGCAGATAGAGCGTGGGACAGATTGGGGAAAAGCCCGCGTCATAGACGGCTCGGCAATACTTGGCCGCCTGTTCGGTCATTTCATGGGGATCGCCGCACCATGCGGCGGTGATATAGGCAAGGGGCCTTTTCATAAGGAATACCTCCATTTCAAAGTTAGTTTTACAGGGGACGGTTCAACCTTTTTCCCCCGCCCTTTTCCAGTCTTGGAAAAGGGGGCGGCTCTGGAGGATATACCCCCGCCGCGCCGCTGGATATGGCACAGCTGGGGCAGACCGTAAAGGGCAAGCCGCCCTTGGCGGGGCTACGCCCCCTTGACGGCCAGCTCCCGGATGCGCCCGGTAATGGGCGGCGACGGGGGATATACCCACAGGAGCCTTCGTCGGCACAAACTTCGCTTTGTTCCTTTGGACGCAAGCGCCCAAAATCCACACGCTCCGTTGTGCCTCCTCTCCCCATGAAGTCTGCGACTTCACGGGGCACCCCGTTTGGGGACGAAAAAACCTCTGGTCACGATGGCCAGAGGTGCTTACTTCTCCTTATCCGTCTTTTTCTTGTCGGGCTTGGCAAGCTCGGGCGGCTGCTTCTCTTTCCAGTCGGCCAGCAGGGTCATGATCTGATCCTTCATCTGGCGGGGCGTGGCCTCCTTGCCGAAGAACTTTTCCAATTCAGAGCCGGTAATAATCACGTCACGATCCTCCTTTTTCTTTTCTTCACTCAAAATGCCGTCAATGACATCCGGGGTCAGCTTGTTGTCCTTATCCAGCTCCCGGAGCCTGTTTGCCTGTCCCTTGGAGGGCGAGGACTGCTGGCCCTCAATGGAAACGGCAATATACTTCTGGTGGGTGGGACGGATGCGGGAGATTTCCACGGCGGGGGTAAAGGACAGTTTTCCCGCATCCATTGTCTGCTTCAGCTCGGGAACAAGGTCATTGAGCCAGATATACCGCTGAACGGTTTTCACGCTCATGCCGTTGCGCTGGCCTACGCTTTCCAGCGAGAGCTTACCCGCCGCCGCATCATCCCCACGCGATCCCTGATGCTTGATAGCCTCATACTGCTTTTTCAGGGCAAGGGCCTTTTCGCTGGGTAAGATCGTTTCGCGGTGGCGGAGGTTATCATCCGTCATAGCGAGGATGGCTTCATCGTCCGTCATGTTGCGGACGATACAGGGCATATTCATAAACCCGGCCAATTCGCTGGCCCGCTGGCGGCGGTGGCCCGCGATAATCTCATAGCTGCCATCCTCAAGGGGACGCACCAGCGCGGGCTGGTTCACGCCGCCGGAACGGACGGACTCCACAAGACCCTGCATTTCCGCATCGTCCCGGACACCAAAGGGGTGTTCCTTGAACGGATGCAACTCGGAAAGGTTAATATAGACGATTTCCTCCTTGACGGCGCGGGTAGCGTCGCGGGGAGCGGGAGGAACCTCCGGGGCCGGGGGATCGGCTTTTGCCGCTTCTGCGGGAGCCTTGGCCGGGGCCACCTTGCCCTTTTTCTCCGGGGCGGCCTGATCCTTGGGAGGACGGCCACGGCGGGGCTTGTCAGCCTGCTCTGCTTTCTTGGCCCCCTTATCGGTTGGCGGGGCTTTATCCGCTTTAGGCGGGCGGGCCTGTTTGAGCATTTCCTTGCCAGCCCTGGCATCAGCGGCGGGCGCGGGCTTGTCGGGCTGTTTGTCTGCTTTCGGGGCAGGCGGCTCCACTTTATCAGGCTCGGCGGCCTTGGCCTTGTCCGCACCAGCAGCCCGCACATCGGACAGGTCGATCACCTTACCAGAGGGAGCGGGGCCGCTCTCCATACCGGGGATCGTGGCCTGTTCCTCCACGGCGGGGCCGCCCAGCGTTTCAGGAGCCGGGGCCTCGGGCGTGGTATGCGCCTCCGGGACGGGCGGCTGTTTCTTATCTTCTGCCATTCACTAAATACCTCCTTGTCGTGGTATGAAAAATGCCAGCCTGAAAATGGCTGGCAACGGTGGAGATGAACTCCTCCTTTCGGTGTTCGGTTTTATATAGAAGTACCGCCCATAGTCCCCTCGGGCGGTGCTTGCTTTCATTTATAAAAAAGGGACGCTACCCAAGAAAAATTGAGCGGTGTCCCTTTCATTTTCTGTTTTGTTGGATAAAATCTCTTGTTGACGGTCTGCAAACCATTGGTATTACTGGGTTTTGTCAGATCCTATAATTACACTCCGACCATTTAAAAACTTAATCTTTGATACAATAAAAAGCTCTGTAATACAGGGCTTTTTGATGTTATGGGCTTCATCATACTGTTTTTTGCGGTGTTTTGAAGCCCTTTTTGCGTAAAAGTGCACCCGAGGGGCGCATTTCTTTAAAGGGGGTACACCCTATCGATAATTATTGCGGAGACAGATCGGATATTATTGGCTTGGGATTTTGCGTTTCCAAGGACCATACCCGCTTGCAGTTATACCCTGGACCAAATACTGGTTGCCTTAGGTCGACATACGGAAAAGAAACGAAAACATTTCCAGGAAGGAGTACTATATCTACCGGATAAGGGGTTGGATGTATTTTTTGTTACCCTGAATAAATCCGATAAAGACTATTCGCCATCCACTATGTATCGGGATTACGCCATAAATGAAGAAAAGTTTCACTGGCAATCACAGAGCATAACCAGTGTGGAATCAACCACCGGGCAAAGATACATTAATCAAAAACACAACGGCAATCGGGTGCTTATTTTTGTGAGGGATTATAAAAAAGACGGACAGGCAGCGGTACCTTACACATGTATCGGTTTAGCCGATTATGTAAGCCAGTACGGCTCTGCACCTATAAACATTGTTTGGAAAATGCACCAGCCCATGCCGGGGGTTGTACTGAAAAAGGCAGTGACGGTGTAGGTAATATGCTTATCTTACCATATTGGATTTAATTATCGATAAATAATGATAAATGGAATTACATGCAGGAATAGGATGAAAAACATAGAATTCAATTGTAGAAGCTTTTATAGAATAGGCAGATCAATAGGCTATTAGAGTTCGCTTTCCGAATATTTCTAATGAGGTGTAGAATTGAAAAAAGGTGATTTAGAAGTAAGCGTCAAAAACTTCACACATACCAGTGTCCCAGCCAAGATGAGACAATTAACCTGAACAAAAAAACAAGGAGATGTTCAGGAATGGTTAATAACGATCTGCGCAGCCTGTGGGAACAGCGTCTGGCAGACCAAGCAACTAGCGGTAAAAGCATAGCTACCTGGTGTAGGGAACATTCAATTAGGGACAACCAGTTCTATTACTGGCGTAAAAAACTGCGTATGGACCAGGTTGAACATAACCACCCAGTAAAATGGCTTCCCCTGGAAGTAGAGCAGACAAACCTGGCTCCCGGCTCCATAGCCGTTCATGTTGGGAAGGCAACAGTTGAGATTAAACAAGGCTTTGATCCCCAGCTGTTGCGCCAAATCGTAAAGGTTCTACAAACCATATGATCAGTGAAATATCGAACCGACAGGTTTACTTGGCCTGCGGCAGCACCGATCTTAGAAAATCGATTGACGGATTGGCAGTACTGGTTAAAGAATCATTCCATTTAGATCCCTTTAGCCCCTGCCTATTTGTATTCTGCAATCGCAAACGTGACAAACTCAAAATCCTACAGTGGGAGCATAACGGATTCTGGCTGCATTACCGGCGTCTGGAGCGGGGTAAATTTGACTGGCCCACCGCCCATACCGATGTGGTCAGCATCAGCTACCGTGAATTCCGCTGGCTCCTGGATGGCTTGTCACTAAAACAAAATCAGGCTCATAAAGCAGTTAAACAAAGAGTTATTCTTTAACAGAAAAAATAGCTCTAAACCCGGATATTTAGGCATTTTCATGGTGCAAAATTACCGCTTTTATGGTATAATTTATCTATGAACATGCAAGATAATTCGGCTCAGATAATTGAACAACTTAATGATAAAATCCTTGTGCAGGAACAACAGATTGCTGAACTTAATGCCAAGGTAAAGTGGTATGAGGAGCAATATCGCTTAAGTCGCCAAAAACAGTTTGGTACTTCCAGTGAGAAAACTACTCCCGAACAGATTAATCTGTTTAATGAAGCTGAAGATATTGCTGACCCCGAAACTAAAGAACCAGATATCGAAACCATTACCTATGAGCGCAAGAAAAAGCAGCCTGGTCAAAAAGCTGATAAGCTTAAAGACCTGCCGGTTGAAGTAATTGAATACCGACTTGAAGAACATGATCAAGTCTGCCCCTGCTGCCAGGGTTCCCTTCATGAAATGAGTACCCAGATCAGACAGGAGATAAAGGTAATACCTGCTCAGGTAAAAGTAGTACAGCATGTTCAATACATATATGCCTGCCGCCAGTGTGAGAAAGAAAATATCACGACACCGATAATCAAAGCACAAATGCCTAACCCCATATTACCAGGCAGTTTGGCATCCCCTTCCATACTGGCATATATTATGGATCACAAATATACCAACAGTATGCCGCTATATCGTCAGGAACAGCAGTTATCCCGTCTGGGAATAGAGCTTTCCCGGCAGACCATGGCAAACTGGGTTTTAAACGTTGCCGACCCCTGGTTAAAGATAATTTACGACCACCTGCATGAGGAGTTGCTAGATAGAGATATCCTGCACGCGGACGAAACAACTTTGCAGGTATTAAAAGAACCGGGGCGTTCAGCCGAAACTAAATCCTATATGTGGTTATACCGTACCGGAAGAGGCGGACCACCGATTGTCCTGTACGAATATCAGACCACCAGAGCCAGTAAACATCCGGACCGATTTCTGTCTGGTTTTAAAGGGTACCTACAAACTGATGGTTACAGTGCCTACGGTAAACTGACTGACATAACGTTAGTCGGCTGCTGGGCGCATGCTCGCAGAAAACTTATTGAAGCCCTTAAAGCCTTGCCAGCGGCTCAGAAAGATAAACCGGTAGCAGCCAGTGTAGGGTTGGAATACTGCAATAGACTGTTTGCCATTGAAAGACAGTTAAAGTATGTATCTGATAAAGAACGTTATGAAAAACGGCTTGAAAAAAGTAAACCGTTACTTGACGAATTCTATATATGGCTTAAAAAGCAAAAACAACAAACCCTTCCCAAAAGCGCCTTTGGCCAGGCTATTACTTACTGCCTGAACCAATGGGATAGTTTAAACAGCTTCCTGCTGGATGGCAGGTTGGAGATAGATAATAATCGTGCCGAGCGTTCAATTAAGCCTTTTGTAATCGGCCGAAAAAATTGGTTATTTACTAACACCCCCAGGGGTGCCAGAGGCAGTGCAATTATATACAGCATAATTGAAACGGCCAAGGAGAATAATCTAAAGCCTTACAATTACTTGGTTTATCTGTTTGAGCAGTTGCCGAATATTGATACGGGTGATCAGGCTGCCATTGACCGCTTGTTGCCCTGGTCAAATACACTGCCCGAGGAGTGCAGAATGCCTCAGGAGAATATTACCTCAAGTAGTTCCTGAGGTACAGGTGTGCGGTATTTGACGCTTAGTGCGGCCGGGCAAGGTCGTGATATATAGTGGGTGCGAAGCCCACCTGGAAATGCCTAACCAGCAACCAGTAGCGAGTCCTTGGAGCCTAAATGGTAACAGGTAGGTTTAAGCGTAGGACAGCGAGGCAACGGGCCGAAAGCACGAGCTGAAGGGATTGAGCCCTGAAATAAACCTTGAGAAGGCCGATGCTGTTAAGCGAGCAGAAGGCAACATCAATGCGGACGTAATGGTGAGACCGCGTTGGCTTCTCCGGGGTCGGAGACCTTGGCACGTTGGACATTGATATAACACGGCAACCCGGGAGGCCCTGACGGTTCTTCGAAAGGAGTATGGCTTACAAGCGATAAAAGTAAGGAAGCCAAATGACTGGCAGGGAGTCGGATTACTGCGTAGTACCTATGAAGCAGGGTAATGCCTGCGGAGGAAAGGCAGTAACATAACATAGCCCTTGAAGGGGAAACATTCGACACACACAGAGGTGATAAAAGAATGGAAACAAAACTGGATAGGATAGCGGAAATTGCCAAAAGGAGACCTAACGAGAAATTCACATCACTGGCACATTTATTGGATGAAGAAATGCTAAGGAAATGCCATAAAGAGATAAATGGCAACAAAGCAACGGGCATTGACAGAGTAACCAAAGGTGAATATGAACAAGAACTAGACAGCAATATCAAAGACTTAGTCGCAAAGCTTAAACGGAGAGCGTATCGCCCACAGCCAGCGAGAAGAGTAAACATACCCAAGCCTGGTACCGATAAAACAAGACCGCTAGGGATACTGGCCTATGAAGACAAGATAGTACAGCGAGGGATGGCGAAGGTACTAAATGCCATCTACGAGCAGTACTTTCTTGACTTCTCGTATGGATTCAGGCCCAATAGAAGCTGCCACGATGCGCTAAAGCGACTGAATATTATTATCGAATGTAGGAAAACCAACTACATAGTGGACGCAGATATCAAAGGGTTTTTTGATAATGTAGACCACGAATGGATGATGAAATTCATTAGTCATCGCATCGCTGACCCTCGTTTCCAGCAATTAATAAGGAAAACTCTAAAGGCTGGCTACATGGAAGAAAACATCATACATGAGACCGAAGGCGGCACGACGCAGGGCGGACTTATATCACCGATATTAGCAAATCTATATCTGCACTATGTTCTAGACCTCTGGTTTGACAAAGTGGTAAAACCAAGGTGTAGAGGCGAGGCCTATATGGTTCGCTACGCTGACGACTTTGTATGCTGCTTTCAGCATGAGTATGATGCAAACAGATTCTACAACGCGCTGCAGAACAGACTGGAAAAATTCAATCTGAGTATTGCTGTTGAGAAAACTAAAATCATAAACTTTGGTAGATTCGCTGAAGAAAAATGTGCCAAGCAGGGCAAGAAGAAGCCGGATACGTTTGACTTCTTGGGGTTTACGCACTATTGCAGCAAAAGCCGGCAGGGAAAATTCCGAGTAAAAAGACGAACAAGCCGCAAGAAATATAAAGCGGCCCTCCTTAACATGAAAGAATGGATCAGAAACAACAGAATAACCCCTATTAAAACACTAATAAAGGAACTGAACGTCAAATTACGAGGACACTACCAGTATTACGGTATTACAGACAACTCCAGGATAAGCAACTTCTACAACAATACAATACGGCTGCTGTATAAATGGCTAAACAGAAGAAGTCAACGGAAAAGTTTTGGCTGGGATAAATACAACCTATTCCTAAAGAGACATGAGATTCTCAAGCCTAAAGTGTATGTGAGCATCTACGATACGAAGAACCGAATTGGCTTTGTGACGTAAACGATGTTATGAGGAGCCGTGTGCGTTAATAGCGCAAGCACGGTTCTGTGAGGGTGGTGCGTACAATCTTCTATGGAGCAAATACTGTGGCACTCTCAGAGGAAACGGAGAGAAACGGAGAAAACAAACCTGCTCCTAAGGATAGAGAGGCGTACTGCTACTCGACCCTATAAATGACCATACCTAAATAAATCTGTCCAGCAAAATATCCTCAACATTCCGTCTACTGTCAATCACGGCCAATACCCATACTTTATTATCTTCAATCCTGTAAATGATTAGCCACGGCTGGTAAATTAAATCCCTATAGGTTAAAATACCATAATAATTTAACTCTGGAACGATTCTTCCTTGCAGTGGCATTTGCTGCAAGTCATTAGCTTTTTGTTTAATGGCTGAATAGATTTTTCTGGCATGAGTTTTACTATCGGCAGCAATGTAAGTAATTATTTTTCTTAAGTCCTGCTGCGCAGTTTGGGTCCAGAATACCTGGTAAGTACCTTTGTTCATGATTGAATATTTTTAAAGTCATCATCCAGAGCTGCAAAAAACTCATCCTGTGATAAGACCTTTTCATCCACTACATCCCGTTCTCCCTGAGCCAAGAGTTTTAACAAACCAAGAGCCTTTCTCATCTTTTCGTAGGATTCGGTATCTAGCAATACCGCTTTAGCCTCCCCATTTTGAGTAACATAGACAGGCCGGTGGGTTTCGTTCACCTGTGCTAAAATCTCAGCGGCATTAGCTTTGATATAAGAAATAGGCCTGATGTCTTCCTTAGTATTCATCCTTCATCACCTCGGTACAAATATAGTACTAAATTAAGACCAATACGTCAAGAATTCCACAACTTGACAAAAATTTGTGTATTACGGTCCAAAACGACCACGAATCCGGTCATTTAAGGCCACCTTCACGCCGAAATAAGGCCACACTTATGGGCGTGAAGGCCAGCCTACTATTTCTGGAGTAAATATCAGACATAATCAACAATCCGTCTTAGTCCGGAAGTCGCTTATGTTAAATTCAATAGCTCCCTAGAACTTCTTGTGTCCGTTGTCGTGGTAAGGAATATTATTCGATGGGGTCACCTTCCTTCTTGGTGGTACTCAAACCATGACGTTCACGCATTGAGACTTCCCCATCTATGATGATTTCGTAGGCATTATGGATAATTCTGTCTACAATTGCTTCCGAGACCGGTCCGTCATTAGAAGGGCTGATTCGTTCACACCAGCCGTTCACACCGTATTGGGTGCAAAAAATTACGGAACCATGGTGAGTTTTTGCCTCAATGATTTCTAACAGATCATAAGCTTCCGCGGGAGCCAGACATCTAATGAGCCACTCATCCATAATAAGAAGGTCTACTTTCTGGTAAATCTTGAGTACTTTCTTGAAAGTACCGGTGCCTTTGGCTACGCTCAGTTCATCCAGTAACTCTGGCATCCTAATATAGCGTACAGATTTAAACTTACGACAGGCCGCATTGCCTAAGGCACTGGCAATCCAAGTCTTACCGTTACCGGAGGCACCTTCAAGAATAATGTGATGCCCTTGTTCAATGTATTTACAGGTAGCCAGGCGTAACATTTGTGCTTTATCCAGCTTCCTGTCCGGATAATACTCAATGTCTTCAATACATGCTTCCGGATTTGAAAAATGAGCCATCCTAATGTTTCGGTTCAACCTATTGGATTGACGTTTGGCCCATTCGGCATCGACTATAAGACCCAATCTTTCTTCAAAGGAAAGACTGCTATAAGTTGTAGAATTGTTCAGCTGATCTTCAAAGGACTGCGCCATGGCACTAAGCCGCATACTGCGTAAAGTTTCGATCGTAGACTGGTTAATCATTACGGGTACCTCCTTTGAAATAGGATGCACCACGTGTAAATGCATAATGGGTTCAACTGCAGCTCATTCCTGGTATTCTTAATGACACCGGTTTTTAAGTTGTCCGGTACCAGAATACGTGTCACGCCACCGAAATACTGATAAGCATGGACATGTGCCTTGAGCCAGTTTTCCGTTCCGTGATCCGGAAAAGCTTCCACATAAGCGTAGCAGCTACAAGGCAGAACAGCTACAAAAAGGTATGCATCAATAGCATCTCCGGTGACACTATCATAAATGGTCAATGTATTACCTGCCCAATCGACTTCCATAAGATCACCGGGTTTACGACTGATACGCATAGTGGCCTTTGTTACCCGAGCCCAAGCTCGATATTTCTCACAAAACTGTGAGAACTGATAGGGTACCGCATGCTCTGCGTAGCAAACGGCAGTGTATTCAGCCCAGAGTAATGTCAAAGTGACTCCGGCTCGTGCCAGTTCCTTATGTATGTATTCATAATCAGGAATTCGGCGTGTTCGCTTATTTCTTTCAGGATAAAATATATCCTGAATTGCTTGATTGGACAGTTCATCCGGTAGCGGCCATTCAAGGCCGTGCTGCTCAGCCAGCTTGCAGACAGCACTGATTGTATCTCTGGAACTTTGGATGCTTGCGGCAATCTGCCGCTGACTGTAACCGAGATTATTCAATCTCAAAATTTCTCGATAATTTACCATGATTATCGGCCTCCTATAATGATGTCACACATACAGTGTGCCCTTTCATTATAGGGAGAATATATAGAAACAGGGTCGCTGGCCTACTTTGTCGTAGGGCTGGCTTTATTTGACCAGAACGGTGGCCTTATTTTGTCGCATCCGTGGTCTTATCCGACCGTAATACACAAAATTCTCAAAAGGGGTAGCGTTTGGGGGTAAGGTGTGAGGGGTAAGGCCCTATTTTTCCCCCAATACGTACTGTGCAATATTACTGCAGTGGTCGCCAATTCTCTCCAGGTTGGTCAGCACATCCAGGAATACGGCTCCGTTACTGCCATTACATATTCCTTCATTTAACCTTCTGATATGGGCGCGGCGATAAGTTTCCTGGAGTTCATCTATAGTGTCTTCAAGGGTTAATACCTGCTCAGATACAGATTTATCCTGCCTTTCCAGCGCCCTAAAAGCTAATAGAATAATATTATTGGTAACTTCAATTATGGTATCCAACTCCTGCTGGGCTTCACCGGAAAAGCTGACATGGTCTTTAGTGGCAACAGTAGCCTGCTCAATGATGTTTTCACAGTGGTCGCCGATACGTTCGATATCATTTAAGGATTGAAGAATGATATAGGCATGGTTGGATTCTTCAGTGGACAATTGTTTTTGCGAGGCTAACACCACGTAATCGGTTATTTCTTTTTGCAAGGTGTTGATAGCATCTTCTAGTTTTTCGCCATTTTTAACCAGTGCTTCCTGTCGGGTCTCGAAATACTTTATGGCATTGGTAAAAGCATCTCGGGCTAGATATCCCATTCTCAGGGTTTCCCGCGTAGCCTGGGACAGGGCAAAGGAGGGGTTACGCAGAAGCCTGCGGTCAATATACAGAGGCCGGGCGAGGTTACTGATATCTTCATCTTTTTCGGGAATTAACGTGGTGACGATAAATGCCAGGACGGCTACCAGTGGTAAATGGATGAGGGTGTTACTAATATTAAAAACGGCATGGGTTTGAGCAATTTGCAGTTTGATATTCAAAGTATCCCAACTACCGGCAAAACCGGGAATAAGCACGAATAAATAATTAGTAACCAGAATTACCATTGGTTTGAAAACACCAATCAAGAAGAGGGGAAGAAAAATAATGGTACCAACCATATTAAACACGAAATGGGACAAAGCTGCTCGTCTGGCTGCTACGCTGGCACCCAGGGCAGCAAGCAAGGCGGTAATAGTGGTACCTATATTATCACCAAAGAGAATAGGTATTGCCTGGTCAAAGGTAACCGCACCCTGATAAGCCAACTGCTGCAGTACACCGATGGTAGCACTGCTGCTTTGCACCAGGAAAGTAAAAAACATACCTATAGCTACCCCGATGATGGAATTATTATCAATACTGGTCATCATGTTAATAAAAACGGGAAGATCCTTAAGCGGTTTCATGCCGTTACCCATGATGGTCAAACCAAAGAAAAGGACTCCAAAACCAAATAAAGCCTGTCCTATAACATGTAGGCGTTTATCCTTGGCAAACAGAAATATTAAAGCACCCAGGCCGAGAATGGGGAGAGCAAAATCCTGCAAATTAAAACCAATCAGATAAGCGGTTACGGTAGTACCTATGTTAGCCCCCATTATTACACCAATAGCCTGACGCAGGGTAAGTAGTTGGGCGTTTACCAGACCTACTGTTATAACGGTGGTAGCACTACTGCTTTGAATTAAAGCGGTAACCAGAGTCCCGGTCAGAACTCCCCTGACTGGATTTTTGGTTCCCTGTTCCAGGATAGTTCTCATCTTATCTCCGGCTGCTGCCTGTAGACCCTCAGACATAAACCTCAGACCAAATAGAAATAAGCCTAACCCACCTACAAAGGAAAAGAGTGTCTCTGCTACGGATATATTCAACAATTTACCTCCTAGTAATAGGGAAGTTATTTTTTAATATTTTCCCCTAACTACCAACAATTATTGTATCAAATTTAGGTTGGATAATGGACCATAGACGGTGTTTATTTTAACCTGTTCCAGCGGCGGTAGGCAACATAATTAAACATGCAATCCTGATTTTCGCAGGACGAATTTAAGTTCGGTAAGGGAAGGGGGAGCGGCAGGTTTTAAACTAAGGCAGGGTAAACCAATAACCTCGCAGACTTTACGGGTAAACCTGTCCGCCAGTTGCTTTTTCTTGCTTTCGGTTTCAGCTTCAAATAGTACTACCGCTGCTGGTGTTAAATTATCGGCCTCACATATTAATATATCTGCACTTCTTTCCTTTATCCGGTTGGCATATTCAATTCTGTTTCTAGCCTCGGGAGATACACTGATAAAATCCGCCAACCTGACCCGGGGCAGAACCACATAGACCTGGGGTGTAAGAGCCTCCAGCAGCAGGTTATATAGTGCCAGTTCTTTTCCCGTCAGGAGATAGTCACGCTGGTTATAAGGCATATCCTCCAGGTCAATCCAGGCGTTGCTCAAGTCAATAACCTCGCCGCCTTTTTGTGACGGTCGGCTGTCTTTCTTATTGGTTTGTTCTTTATATACATCCCATAACAGCTTGACAAAAACTAGTGCAATGACTACTAAAATAAATTGACCCAATATTTCTACCTCCTTACTATTTAATAATATAAGAAAAAAGGCCTTACGTCATCCATGTTAGGTTTACATAAATGTACTTTCACCCGGTGAGTAATAAGTATAGAATAAGTAAGTAGCTAGTGAAAAGGAGGTTTTCTTTTGAAATACCAGAGCAGCAGGGGAAAATACGGTGCAGTCAGCGCAGCTCAGGCTATTACAATGGGCATATCCCCTGATGGAGGGCTTTTTGTTCCTGACTGTATACCTTCTATAAGTACTGAAATCTTAAAACAAATGGAGTCCTGGACTTATCAGCAAAGGGCTGCCTACATTATGCAGCTATTTCTGGAGGAATTTTCACCTGAGGAAATAAAGGCGTGTGTTAATGGTGCCTATAATGAGAAGAAATTTGATCATCCCGAAATTGCCCCACTAATTGAACTGCGACCGGGGCTTCATATTCAGGAACTGTGGCACGGCCCCACCTGTGCCTTTAAGGATATGGCCTTGCAGGTATTACCCCGCCTGCTTACTACCAGTACCAATAAAATTGGGGAAACCAGTGAAATTATCATTCTGGTAGCTACCTCCGGGGATACCGGCAAGGCAGCGCTGGAAGGATTTAGGGATGTAGCAGGTACCCAAATAATTGTATTTTTCCCCCAGCACGGGGTCAGTGAAGTACAAAAAATGCAGATGATAACCCAGGAGGGCAATAATGTCCATGTGGCCGGAGTACTGGGAAATTTTGATGATGCCCAGAGCGGGGTTAAAAACATATTTACCAGTAATCAGGTTATAGAACAACTGCAGCAGCAGGGAATGAAAATGTCCTCAGCCAATTCTATAAACTGGGGGAGATTGCTGCCTCAGATAGTTTATTATATCTCTGCTTATGTGGATTTGTGCCAGAGGGGTTATATCCAGGTCGGTGAAGCTATAAACATCGTGGTGCCTACCGGTAATTTTGGTAATATTCTGGCTGCTTATTATGCCCGGCGGATGGGCATTCCGGTAAAACGCCTGATTTGTGCGGCTAACTCTAATAACGTACTAACTGATTTTATCATGACGGGTGTATATGACCGTAACCGCAGCTTTGAAAAGACCATTTCTCCCTCTATGGATATACTGATATCTTCTAATTTGGAGAGATTGCTTTATGAATTGACCGGGCATGATAGCCAGCGGGTGAGCCAATGGATGGATGAACTGAAAAATACCGGTCGTTATACGGTGAATGAATTAACCCGTAGCCAGGTGCAGGAAATATTCTGGTCTGATTATGCTGCCGACACCGAGACCCTGGAAAGCATTACCAGGGTCTGGGATAAATATCATTACCTGCTCGACACTCATACTGCAGTGGCACTTAACGTTTATGATAAATACCTGCAGCAAACCGGTGATAACAGCAGCACGGTGATTGCTTCTACCGCCAGTCCCTTTAAATTTGGCAGCAGTGTTGCCCAGGCCGTATTAAGTCCTGAGCAGATTGAGGGTAAAAATGAGTTCGAGCTCCTGCAAGCCCTGGCTGTGTATACCGGTATGGTCATACCGGAAGGGATTAAGAATTTGGATAAGCGAAAAATACAGCACCATACGGTGACTTCTGCTGCTGAAATGGAAGAAGTGGTATTTTCCTTTCTTGGTATAGAATAATAAAGGCCACCATCAGCTTATGGCATCCATAGAGGTACAACTGGTTGTGGAGAACTAATGTACGTGGAAATGCGTTAGGAGGGCCATTTTTCACTTAAATGAGAAAAGGCAGTCTACTAATAGACTGCCTCTATGTTAATAATCTTTGATTTTAGAATTGGTTGGGAGAATAACGTACGGTTACGATAATGACCTGCATGTTCGTCTCGTCGATGCGATAAACGAGGGTATAGTTCTTAACAAATAGCTGTCGGTAACCACGATTGGCATACGCGCCGATTTTTCGTTCTGCTCCCCTGTAAGGAAACTGCTCCAGGCTAAATATCGCTTCCTCAATCTCGTCTATCAGCTTTGTCGCCGTATTTGGTGCAAGTAAAGTTTCGGCAATATAGGCATATATGTTGTCTAGGTCACGTAGCGCACGGGTTAGGAGCTTAATGCTATGCTTATTCAAAATGCTTTCTCCGCAAAGAGGCCAGCGCCGTTCTTGCGTCATGAAGCTGCCCGTTAGCAGCGTATTCAGCCTCGGCCTCCGAAATCGACCTATCCATTTTTGCGGATTCCAGCAGTTCCTCGTAGGTTTCTATGCTCATGACCACTAAATCCCCATAGCCGTTTTTCGTAATAAAAATCGGCTCCTTTATTGCGTGGCAAAGTTCGGAAATTTCATTGGTATTCCTCAAATCGGTAATGGGTCTGATTTGCGGCATCTTGCCATCCCCCTTTTATCATTTGTACATTATTATAACGTGATAATGTACAAAACACAATGCGAAGCAAATTAAATTTTCAGCATTCTGTATCTATTCCCCCCGGATAAAGCGATCCATCAGGTTGCATCCCTCGGCCACAAACGGGCCTTGAAGGGCCGATTCCTCATCGTATTTACCCGCTCCATCCGTCAATGGGTTGTTCTTATCATAGATTAGGAAGGGAACCGGCTCACTGCTATGAGTACGTATAGAAATCGGGGTACGATGATCTGGCAGTAACATAACCCGAAGCTGGTCAAAATCATCCATTTCCTCCAGCAGCAAACCTACTACTTCCTTATCAATCTTTTCTATACTCCACAGCTTGCTTTTCAGATTACCCTGGTGACCAGCTTCATCAGGTGATTCAATATGCAGGAAAACAAAATCCTGTCCCCGCTTCAGCTCATCCAAAGCTGCCCGCGCTTTACCGGCAAAATTGGTTTCCACGCTGCCGGTTGCACCTGCCACCTTAACCGGATTTAGTCCGGCACAGATACCCAGACCACGGACCAAATCCACTGCGCATACTACTGACCCCTTAAGGCCGTATTTTTCCTCAAAAGTAGGTAGAGAGGGGCGCCTACCTTCACCCCAGAACCATACGGAGGTGGCCGGGATTTGCCCTTTTTCTATCCGTTCTCGGTTAACCGGATGGTTTTTTAGAATTTCTTGACTCTGCATCATCAGCTGCAGCAGTTTGGAAGCATCGCGACCCTTAGGCAGGTATTCTCCCACCACCCGGTCGGATATATCATGTGGGGGAGTAAGTTTAACATCCTTATCAGCACCATTTTTCCATACCACCAGATGCCGGTAGCTTATGCCGGCGTGAAAACTAAACTCATCATCACCCAGCTGAGCTTGCAATTCAGCCATCAGTTTACCTGATTCTTCAGTGCTTATTTCTCCGGCACTGTAATCTTGCATAATTTTGTCCGGGTAATCGCCTTCGGGCGAAAGACAAACCAGATTGCAGCGCAAAGCCATATCCTGGTCTCTCAGTTTTACTCCCATACTAACTGCTTCCAAGGGAGAACGACCAGTATAATAGCGGCGGGGATCAAAACCCATCACCGACAGATTAGCTACATCACTACCCGGAGGGAACCCCTGGGGAATAGTCTGCACCAGTCCAATATCTCCACTGCGGGCCAGTTTATCTATATTAGGAGTTTGCGCATACTGTAGCGGTGTCTTATTATCAAGTTCAGCTATATTATAGTCAGCTGCACCATCAGCTAGAATAATTAAGTACTTCATAAACAATCAACTCCCAGACTTGATTTACATTTTTGTTTAGTATAGCATTTCCATAAGTCCGGGGACAGTCCCCGAACTTATTAGGTGACAAAGCTGTACTTATTTATGCAAAAAACGTCGTTCCCGGTTGACTATTATTTTACCTGATGCTATAATAAACTTCGTTGCGGAGCCGTGGTGTAGCGGTTAACATGTCGGCCTGTCACGCCGAAGATCGTGGGTTCAAATCCCATCGGCTTCGCCATATTTGCCTCGATAGCTCAGCAGGTAGAGCAGCGGACTGAAAATCCGCGTGTCGGTGGTTCGACTCCGCCTCGAGGCACCATCAGGCGGAAGTGGCTCAGTGGTAGAGCATCGCCTTGCCAAGGCGAGGGTCGCGAGTTCGAATCTCGTCTTCCGCTCCATTGCAAAAACTTGGCGTTACTTAAGGTAACGCTTTTATAATGTCCATAAACTATAGCATTAGGGGTTAATTACCCTTGCAATAAGGGGCGAAACTTGATACAATAATCCTTGCGTAAAGACGCATTTGGGCGGATGGCGAAGTGGCTAACGCTGTGGTCTGCAAAACCACCATCCACCGGTTCGAATCCGGTTCCGCCCTCCATAATACGAATTTAAAAAACACCCTTTACGGGGTGTTTTTTCATCTTGCAAAATGGCCTCAGATTTGGTACACTAAATTTTGCGCGAGAGCATTAGCTCTCCCAAACATTATAATATGCCCGGGTGGCGGAATAGGCAGACGCACGGGACTTAAAATCCCGCGAGGCTCAAACCTCGTGCCGGTTCGACCCCGGCCTCGGGCACCATCTTAAACAAAACCCCGCCGAAATTTCGGTGGGTTTTTTGTTATCTATTTACCTTTTTTCTCTGGCCTTATAAAAATAAACTACAATGGTTCCCAGCATCACAACCATTAATATAGGTACTAATCCTAAAGACAGGATAGGTGCAAGTGTATTTGCTCAGGATATAGACCGTGCACCAGGTATGCATTAAAATGGATGGTAAAGTTATTTACGGTAAACTTAAATGTTTAAAAGGTATCATTTATGAATAATGTAAAATTCCCGGAAATTAGAAATTATCTCGCGGAACGCGGCGTATCCTTTGTTACAGATATTCAGGAGGAGGGCAAAGGGACCGCGATAGCGAACACCTTTTTCCTGGAAGTTGATAACAAAAATTATTTGATAGATCCAGCGTATGGGAAAAAAAGACTTAAACAGATTAGAAATAACCTGCCTTTTAACGAATATGATCTGCTGGTTACCCATTCCCATCTTGACCATTCCGCAAACAGCGGACTTATTGCTGCTAAAAACTCGCGTATAATATTCCATCCTCTGGTCGCAGAAAGAATCAATAACCTTCAGCGTAATTATACTGAGATTATACCTGCGATGGTTAATACGTTCGGGGTAAAAGGTTTATTTGGCCGTACAAAAATGCTCAGTCCGTCCATGATTAAATTGATGCAGTTAATACAGAAGTCTACTCCTTCTTTGTTCAACCTTATTTTAAATGTCATAAGCTAGGTCTTATGCCGCATTAATATTGGCGGTATCTATCCACCCGGGAAAAACGCCCTGTTCCTGAACTACAACGATATCAGGGAACTGCAATTCGGAAAAACTGTATTCAGTGGATGGATTTTAAGTGAGAACCTCTTCGCACTTGATACCCCGGGCCATCAGAATGATCACCTGGCATTTTACATCCCGGACAGGGGATTAATGTTTACCGGTGATTTAATTAGTTTTTTAAACCCTAATGATATTTTGGAGGGAAGTATCAAAAAAGTTCATGCCGGAATGATGAAGATATTCCAACTGGCAGAGGCAGGGAGAATAGACGTACTCGCTATGAGTCATGCTCTTCCTGTAATTGGACAGGATAATGTAATTGCTTATCTGAAATCAGTGATTGCCAAACAGGATGAAATATTTGAAACGGTTTCTGAAATCGTGTCTTCATGCACTGATAAAACCGATTTTGAAGAGATTATAACAAAAGTCTACTTGCATGAATCCGACCTGATGAAAAAAATACTGAAAATCAATTATCCCCGCTCAGCTTCTTTCATTGATGTATATGTGTATATATATCTAAAGGAATTTGGATACGGAGATAACCTGAATATGCATCTTTCTTAGGCTCGGGGATAATTTATTAAGGACAGCTTTTATAACCCCAGACGGTCTTTTAAGGCCTCTTGAAGCGCCTGGGAATAACTAATACCGGCCTCTTCAGCCATAATAGCCAACCACTGGGGAAGACTAACCGTTTTAATAACCGACTTTGTTTCCTTTTTGCGTAGATAATCATTTAGATCAACATCAATCAGGGTAACAAGTTCCCCGTCTAATCTGATTTTCTCGTCACTATAACCCGTGGCAGCAGGTATCTCTTCTCCCGCCTGTTTCATAGCCAGGATACAACCAGCTACAGCTTCCCTGGCCATGGATATTGCTTCCTCTATAGATTCTCCTTCGGTAACACACCCGGGAATATCAGGTACATCAACCGTATATACCACACCACGTTCTTCAACGTTATCAGGGGTAAAAATTGCTGGAAAGATATAAACCATTTATATGCTCCTTTAGTTTAAAGATAGGGTTTATTTAGCTGCTTTAAGGATTTTATTAGTTCCGGGCTCTATGTCTTTATTACGGAGGGCTACCGGTATGGCTCCGGGTTTTGTGGGGTGTTTATGTATGTAATGTGAACCTTATATTCTTACTACCACCCGACCATCTTCAGCCAGGACTTTCATTAGCTCTTTCGGTTTCATGTAGTTTTACCCTCCTCCTAAAACCATAATATTATTTAAAATTATATAAAACAAGTATTACTGTTTGCTTTACCCTGATTTTTTTCTATGTTATTATCTATCCAATGATTTACTTTTTTTGATTGTTGGTTTCCCTTAGTTGCCGCTGGGGAACTCCTAATAAAAATCCAGTTAGATGAGAAGGGAATATAAATTTTGTTTCTAAGTGGGGGAAATGAAATGTTGTATATTCAAGAAACGCTACTAATAGACCTTATTATGCTAATACTATTTATTTTTATTGTTCTTCTTATAATCAAAGGAATTTATAATAAATCTGAATTTAAAAATATAAAGCTACAAAATATTATAACTAATAAAATCAAAGTTAATAACAGCTATATAAGCATTAAAAACAATAAATTAAGAAATGAATATATTAATCTTCATGGAGTTTCACGAATGGAGGCAGCTGCAACTCTTGACAGGCAAATAGACGCTTTAAAAAATAAACATCCTAATAAGAACATGACCTGGTATATTGAAAAGGCTATTCATGATTTAAAAAGGGATAGGCGTGTATAACTTAATTCTTAAAATCCCAAGAGGCTCAAACCTCGTGCCGGTTCGACCCCGGCCGGGCACCAGTAAAAATTGAACCTACCGGCTATCCGGTGGATTTTTTATTGACCTAACATTCTTATATTGAAAGGAAAAGTAAAATGGACATGTCGAGGGAAAAAAAGAAGGAACTTCAGGCTCGATACAAGCTTTTGAAACCGGATATGGGTATATTTGCGGTTATAAATAAAAATAACGATAAATATTACCTGGAAACTACACCAGATTTGAAAGGAAGAATTAACAGCACTAAATTCAAGCTGAATGCTGGTGGCCATCCTAATAAAGAGCTGCAAAAAGATTGGCAGGAATTTGGTGAAAATGGATTCGAAATCAAAATTCTAGAACAAATCGAGTATGAAGAGAATGAATCTAAAACTGATTATTCAGAGGATCTGGAGTTACTAAAAATGATATGGCGGGAAAAGCTTAGCAAAGATATGGCCCGGTTTTATTAGTTCGTGTACATTATGATGCCACATATGGAACCAACCGTACAATATTTAGTGATTATTTACTCACCCTATCGACTTCACCTTTAACAAGCGGGGATCGTGGCCCATTAGGAGGCGGGAACCCAGCTTTTTTATTTCCGGCCAGGGAACAGCTTGTCTTTCTACCGGGTCGGCGCAGTTATGCTCCTTGAGCCACTCTCCTATAGTATCCAGTACTCCTTCTTCCCAATAAAACCTTGCTCCCACTCCCTCCCGGAAACGTTGCCAGCTTTCCGGAGGAATCTGTTTCCAGAGCATATCGTAGTTAAAAGGGGAATCCCCAATGAGATGAACCAGACCTTCTTTAGTCTGCACTTCTACCAGTTGATGACCCCGGGTATGACCGCCACTGTGTATTACTTTCAGGCCGGGTTTAATTTCCTGGTCACCTTCCATAAGCTCTATATTGGACAGTAAGTGAAACCAGTGGTTGGGATTAAAATAAGTTTCCTCATTAGGATTTAACTGCAGGAGGCCGCGAAACTCATCCGCCTGGAAAAAAAACCGGGCCTGAGGAAAGTCGGGCATACCGCAGGTATGATCCCAATGAATATGGGTCATAATTATATCCTTTATACCCGCAGGGTCAACCCCCAATTTTTCTATAGCCGCCTTTACCTTCTGCTCCCCGGTCTGATCGGCACGAGTGTTGGCGCCGGGGATCGCATCTGGATCAAATCCAGTATCCACCAGCACCGCCTCACCATTTTCATCCACTACCAGGAAAGCAAAACAATGTATATCCTCCATAGAGCGGGCAGATTTCATTAAGATATTAAAAGAGCCATTATACAATGGATAAATAGTATGATTCATGTTATATCCTCCATAAAAAGCTAAATCTAATAGAATTATACACTTTTTGAAGGCTGGGTTGAAGGATGATATAACAAACTAAAGTTTTGATGTAGATATTACATTGATTCTTCTATCAGAAAAATCGCTTAAATATTTTACCTGGCTATAGTTTATCAATCTTATTTTTAATGCCCGTATGGTCTGCAAAACCTCAGGATCAGCCAGAACGCGTCCTTCTATTTCCCGTACCTTAGTCCAGGTTGAAACTTTAGGCAAATGTTCATCTACATAACCTGGATGGCAGATAAGTTCTGAAGTCCCGTCAGGTACTGAGTGCAGGTTATCTAAAAGCAGGGACTTACCATTCCCTTCAAAATAAACATTGGAGTAGAATTTATCAACCACTCCCGGGTGGGAGTTTATCCTCGCAACAGGTTCCCACCCAGTACGGCGCATGGGCAGGTTCAAAGTTCGTGCCAGTATTAACATGGGACGGCAAACGGCCATACGTTTTTGAATAAAACCGTGGGAATCAATATGAGTGGGATTAATTCCAGCACTTTGTAAACGCTGCATCTGGGCTTTTAATTCAGTCATTACATCAGATTCATCCCAGCCTAAATTATTAGAAAATTCGCCTTTGTGGTCAACCAGGGAGGGTATCCAGTTAGCCGGAGCTATTGGAACCCCTTCCGAGAGATTGAAATGCAGCCCAACACCCAAAGTTGGTGCATGGCGTACCCGTTTTACTGCATCTTTAAAACCGGGCATAGTAACCATCAGTGAGGTGCTGGTTACTACACCGGCTTGATGTAAATCTATTATGGCTTGATTAACGCCCGGTGCCAGGCCAAAATCATCAGCATTTATTATAAGGTATTTTGCCATTTGCACCACTCCTCATCTCAATTAATGACAGTATTAGTTTATGTAATGCCAATTTATTCTGCTACTGGGAATTTTGGCTACAAAACTAATAAAGTCAATCCTAAACAAGCGAAAAAGAGTGTTAGAATAGGAGTAGTTTTATCCGGGCAGATGCATCAGCGGGAGGGGTTTAGATGGCACTATTTTCTAAGAAGAGTATGGAGGCTACCGGGGGAAAGGTAATGTACTGCCCGTTTTGTGGGGAGAAAATGATTTATACCCTGGATATTAACGCCTACAGGTGCACGTTTTGCGGGTGTGAAATTACTGAAGATGATAAACCAGTCCCTTATGCGCTGATGGCTGATTTTTTTACCAAATCCGACTAGTAAGCTAAAAACCTACCTTATAAAAAATGCTTGTCGAAGAACTTCCCTTTTGCTAAACTAAATTATTGGATGTAGGACAGTAGGATAGGAGGATTATATATTCTAATGGATGTAGTACTTACTTTGATACCGATTGTTGCTGTGCTGGCTTTACTTACCCTGGCGAAATGGCCAGCCGATTGGAGTGGATTGGCAGGATGGCTTCTGGTAATAGCTATTAGTTTTATCTTTTTCAAAACCTCTCTACAGGTGGGATTAACTGCCAGCCTGGCTGGAATTATTGCTTCCTTTCCGGTTTCCCTTATGGTAGCCACCTCAATATTTCAAATTACCTTTTTAGAATCAACCGGAGCTTTAAAAAGAATAGTTATCTTTGTTAAAACCTTGGCCAAGAATGACCAGGCGGTACAGATTATGATTATAAATATGGGTATAGGTACCCTGCTGGTAGCAGTAGGAGCAACCCCGGTATCTATATTACCCCCAATCATGCTGGCACTGGGCTATTCTACTTTTGTAGCGGTAGCTCTTCCCGCTCTGGGCTTTGATTCTCTCTGTACATATGCGTTGTTAGGGGCGCCGCTGGTTATTTTCTCCGATATGACCGGTACCCCCCTGGCCACATCAGCCCTGGTATTTTCCAAATTCATGCCCATAATTTCAACTATGATTGGTTTCGGTATGCTCTGGTTGGTGGGCGGATGGGGGAAAATCAGAGAAGGCTTTATACCCTGTATTCTGGCCGGTTTTACCATGGGCTTTACCGCGATAGTAGTTGCTCATATCGGTACCGGCATAGTCTTAACCGGGGTATTGGGCGGTTTAGCTACTATTATAGTTATGCTGATTTATCTTAAACTAAGTGGAGAAGCTATTCTGGACCGCAGTTGTGTCACTGCGGAAGAGAAGAATATAGAAAAAACCATGCCCCTTTTAAAAGCCCTGGCTCCTTGGATAATATTGATAGCAACTTGCCTATTTATTAACTTCTGGACCCCACTTTTTAATTTCTTATTTAAAGACCTGGCCATGCCGGTTCAGATTATTCCCGGCGGCAAACCTATCATGACCCGCATGTTGTGGAACGCCTATACCTGGGTAATAATAAGTACCTTGCTGGCTATACCGTTTATTAAACCCACCCGGGAACAGTGGCAGGATATCGGGAAGAAATGGATTAGACGGGCACCGCGCCCGGTATTTTCGGCCGCAATATTCTTTGCTATAGCCTACGTAATGACCTATTCAGGCTATGCTTCGGTAAACGGGATCTGGGAGCTTATAAGCTCTGACTATAATATGATCTCCATACTGGCCGTCAGTTCAGCTGACTTCTTCCAGGGTCTTTATCCTGCCGTAGCAGCCTTCCTGGGACTGCTGGGAGGTTTCGTCAGCGGTAGTGAAGCTTCAACTATAGCTTTATTTACCAAATATAATATCCTGACCTCAAAAATACTGAGCGTAGATGCCCTGGTAGTTACCGCCGGAACAGCCATTGCCGGGGGCTTGGCCAGTGTCATCTCACCCGCCAAGCTACAAAACGCCGCAGCTACCATTGACAGCCTGGGTACTGAATCCAAAGTAATCCGGGTGGTAGTACCTATAGCTCTTGTATTTACAACTGTAGCGGCAATTCTAACCTTCATTTGGGCCTAATTTGAGAAAGCACAGAATACCAGGTTTCTTGTAACAGTGTGAATTTATATAATTGAGTAATTGTTTAGAGTGAGGGGTTAGGAGTGAGGTGTAGGGGCACACCCATTGTCTGCTCAGCCGACTACTAAACACTATTCCTAGATTGCATATTTGCATACAAAAAGGGCGAACCCATGGGTTCGCCCCTACAATTTCTGTTCCCCGGTGATATTTACGCTTCAGGTTGTGTCTCTTCCGTTTTTGGCCCCTCATAGACTTCCACAGTTTTGCTGAAAGCCGGGGTGCGCCATTGTTCTATCATCTGAATAGCCTCTTTGGGGCAGTCCTCCACGCAGGCAGCACAGACGATACAACGATAACTGTCTAGAATCCAGGTTTTATTAGCCCGGTCCACCTTTATCGCATCAGCCGGACATTTTTTGCTGCACAGGGTGCAAAAGTTGCATTTATCAGCATCAAATTCTATGTGCCCCCGGGTGTGGGGATATAATATTCTTTCCTCGGCCGGGTATAATCTAGTTTCCGGACGGGAAAATAAATTCTTCATAATATTAGGTAACATAACAGCCATTTTTAACCCCTCCTTTCTATCGTTCCGTACAACTGATACAGGGGTCAATGGAAAGGGTAACAACTGGTACATCAGCCATTTCACATCCAGGCAGCATTTTCAGCAATGCCGGGATATGAGCATAGGTTGGAGTCCTTACTCTCATCCGTACCAGGTTTTTAGTACCATTGCCTTTGACATACCAGAGCACTTCACCCCGTGGTTGTTCTACCCGGCGGATAGTTTCACCATTGGGGTTGCCTTTGACCTTAACCTGGGCTTCACCTTCGGGTAGACGATGCAAAGCCTCCAGAGCCAATTCAATGGCCTGGTAAACCTCACGAGCACGTACTACCGCACGGGCATAACAGTCTCCGTCAGTTTCCACTATTGGTTCAAATCCCAGCTCATCATAAGCCTCATAGCCGGTCTGGCGTAAATCCTGGGCCACACCGCTGGCTCTTAACACCGGACCAACAGCGCCCAGGGTAATTACTTCCTCTTTACTTAATACCCCTATACCTACAGTTCTCTTCTTTACGGTGTAATCTTTAAGAACAACCGGGGTAACACGATCCAGTTCATTTTTCACTTCCATTAAAGTTTTTTCAATTATACTTATCTGCTCATCATTCAAATCGCGGCGAATACCACCGATGCAGGAGGCTGATAAAATTATGCGGTGACCACCGGTCATTTCCATCAAATCAACAATTCTTTCCCGGATGGCCCAGTATTTCATAAACAGACTTTCAAAACCAAAGGCATCAGCTAATAGACCCAACCATAATAAATGGCTGTGAATTCGGCTTAACTCACTGTAAAATACCCGCAGGTATTTGGCCCGGGGAGGAATCTCTACCCCCATGATATCTTCAATAGCTTCACAATAGGTCATACCATGCATAAAACTGCATATGCCGCAAACTCGTTCCACCAGGAAAACATTCTGGGGGAAATCATTTAGCTCGCCCGCTTTTTCCAAACCGCGGTGAACGTAACCGATAGCCGGGGCTACGCTTACCACTTTCTCATCTTCATAAGTGATGTTAAGCTGCAGGGGTTCGGGCAAAACTGGATGTTGCGGTCCAAATGGGGTAACTATTTTAGCCATTTTTCTTGACCCCCTTTGCTGCTTTCTTCTCTTCTTTGCGGGTCATGGGATGGGGGTCAGCACCCTCGATCATATACAGACGACCTCCCAGGTCCACCGCAATATTAGAAATATTTACGCCAAACAATTCCTTTATCTCGTTTTCAACCAGGAAAGCACAGAGATATACTCCGGAAATACTGGGCAGCTCATCTTCTTTGCCGATGGCTACTTCCAGGTTCACCAGTTCCGTTTCCCGGTCAAAGGAATATATAATGCGAAACTTATCGATTTCGTCTACACAGGTAGCTGTAACAAAACGATAGTCTGCATCAAACATAGCTTGGGTCTCATTGATTAATTGTTCCGGGGTTATTTGCTTTGCTTCAAAACTCATTTAGCTACCTCCTCAGATTCCATCTGGGTTTTCTCCTTAAGTTTCTGCAAACCTAATACCACCCCATCAATAATAGCCTCGGGACGAGCGGCACAACCTGGTACATAAACATCGACCGGGATAACCTGGTCTACTCCACCCAGGATGTTATAACAATTATGGAAAACCCCGCCGGTGCAGGCGCAGCTTCCTACTGCCACTACTACTTTCGGTTCTGGCATCTGGTTATATAGATTTTTAAGAACCCGGGCATTACGGCGGTTAACCCCACCGGTCACCAGCAATACGTCAGCATGCTTAGGATTCCCCGTATTAATAATTCCGAAACGCTCAATGTCATAAACCGGGGTCAGGCTGGCCAGAATTTCTATATCACAGCCATTACAGCTGCTGCAGTCATAGTGCAACACCCAGGGAGACTTCAGTCGCGATTTTTGTATAATTCCCACTTAAATCACCCCTCCCTTAAATAAGATTGAAGCCCAGGTTCACCAGGCATAAAATAATGCCCACTGTCCAGGTCAACTTAACCATCCATGACCAGGTCATACGAGCACAGATATTATCAATAACCAGCTCTATAAAGAAGGCGACCAGGGCCAGGAGTAAACCTGCCCATACCGGCTGTGCCCAAAATAGCACCACCAAACCCAATACCAGCACCAGTTCATACCAGTGGGTTAATTCGATTAGGGCCAGATAAGGGCCGGAATATTCGGTGGTAATCCCCTGAACCAGTTCCTGGTGGGCATGATGACAGGTGGAAAGGTCAAAGGGGGATTTGCGCATTTTAATAGTTAGTATTAAGAGCACCGCTATAAACACCAGCGGCAGTGAAAAAAGCAAGGGCTCAGACCGGGTAAAGATATCTTTTACCAGGAAGCTCTGATTCTGCATGAATACACCTATAGCCAGCAAGATTAATACTGGTTCATAGGAAAGCATCTGCAGCAGTTCCCTTTGACTGCCTATGTGGCTGTATGGAGATTTTGTGCTTAATCCGCCCAGGACAAAACAGATGGCGGCAAAAGCCATGACAAATACGATTACCAGCAGGTCGCTGCCCAGGCAGAGCATAGCCAGGCTGGTTATAATCAGAGCTAGATAGCCTATGGCCCATAGAACCTGGCGCTGGTTAACCAGAAAACGTTCTTTACCCAGCAGCTTAAATACATCATAAAAAGGCTGTAATAGGGGAGGGCCAACCCTTCCCTGCATCCGGGCAGTGATAATACGGTCTATCCCCGAGAGCAGACCGCCCAGAACCGGCGCTGCAAATAATACTAGTAGAATAATTACAAACTCTCTCATATGACCGTCACCCCCAGCAGCATAATTATTACAATAATAGCTATCACGTTCCCGACCTTATTAAGCTTAATTTCATCAAGGGAACTGGAAAAGTAATAGTTGGATAAACTTAACTCTACTGCCTGATCAGCAGTGGAGAGAAAAGAAGTAGAATCTACTTCACCGGTATTTTCGCCGCAGAGATATATAGGCCTTACATTGGCTTTCTCTGGCTTAAACAAGAGCCAGAAGGCCAGGATAGCTACGGCCAGAACCGCAAACAAGGGCCAGGCGGTGAAAGCACCGAAAGTTTTAGAAGCCGTTTGGGCTACGATGGCACCCCCCTGGGTAAATAAACCACTGGTCTTATAGGCCGCTTCTACTGCCGGTGCCACCAGTTTATTCATAACCGGAACTACAAACATACCCAGGACAACTGCACCCAGGGCCAGTCCTCCCAGTGAAACTACATAATGGGGAGCCATTTTTTCAGGTTTCATTCGGGCTAAACCGGGTTCGCCCTCCATCAGACGCCCCAGCCATTTAATCCAGAATAATGCTGTTACTGCACTGGCTAATACAAACATTAAGGCCACCAGCGGTAATTGGGTGGATGCCTCCAGGGAGGCCCATTTACCTACCAGTATGCCAAACGGAGGCAGGAACATACTGAGAACACCGATAGCTACTATAATAGTAGTAACCGGCATGCGGTCAACCAGTCCGCCCATATCCTCAATGTCACGGCTGCCGATGTTATGTTCAATAACACCAGTGGAAAGGAAGAGCAGTCCTTTAGAAACAGCGTGGAATATAATCAAAGCTATAGCTGCGCTGATAGCAACCGGAGTATTAATACCGGCACAGGCAATAATCAAGCCCAGGTTGGCGATAGTGGAATAAGCCAAAACCCTTTTGGCATTGGACTGGGTAACCGCCAGGACTGAAGCTGCCAGGAAAGTAAAAGCACCGGCTATAGCAACTAAATCACTTAAATAAGTCCCCTGATAAGCCGGAGCCATTCTGACTACCAGATAAACCCCAGCCTTAACCATGGTACTGGAGTGCAGCAGGGCCGACACCGGAGTAGGCGCTACCATGGCTCCTAATAACCAGCTCTGGAAAGGCATCTGCGCCGACTTCGTAAATCCTGCAAAAACCAGTAGAGCTACCGCAAATAAAATCGTACCAGTGGCACCACCAGGTAAAGCCAAAAGCGTACGGATAGCCAGCGGCTGTCCCGGGAGTGATGCTGCCAGGTAAACGATAGCCAGAATGAACGCTACCCCGCCTACCATATTCATCCACAAAGCCCGGCAGGCATTGGCAACTGCCTCTTTGTCCAAATTGTGGCTGATAAGTTCAAATGAACATAAGGTGGTTACTTCCCAGAAGAAATACAACCAGACCAAACTGTTGGAAAATACTATGCCATTCATGGCACCCAGGAAAATAACTAGCCAGAACATAAAGCGGGGTTGCCTTGATTTCTCTACCGGATGGTGTTCCTCATGCTCAGCGATATAGCGAACCCCGTAAATACAAATAAGCGAACCGATGATATTGATAATAAGGCTCATAATGATGGCCAGATTATCAATTACAAAAACCGGGTTTACAGCCGTGTGTTCACCAGTAAAGAAATCAAAATAAACCAGCACCACGAGCTGGATTAAAGTAAGAATGGTGATTAATGCGTGTTTATTTCTCAAACCAATATAGAGTATAAGTCCCAGTAAAGCAAAATCGGCTACTGTTACCACCTGATCCCAGGAAAAACCCAATATCCCGGAAGGCTGGTAATCAAACGGCCCGATGGCCAGCAGCGCCAGAGATACCAAAGCCAGCGCAATTCCAGTTATCCATGCGATTGCATTTCTTAATCCGTAACTGCGCCCAAAATAACAAAGCAGTGCTGCCAGAACCGGTAGCCAGATTGCAATAGCAATAAGGCCCTCAGCCATCTCCAATATACTCACCCCTTCTGTATAATGTGTTGCTTATAAGCTTTGTCGTTTTCTAGCAGGGTTTACTAATGGCTGTCCTCCTTTCATGGATTAATATCCGGCTGCACTTTGCTCTCGTTCACCAGCGGCCAGATTATCAACATAACCACAAAATGTCAAAGACGACATTTATGTCGACGTGGTATGCAGAAAAAATATATTATTCGACAATTAATTATACCAAAGGATAAGAATATATTAAAGATTTCACAAGAACTTAATGATTGTTTAGCTAGAAACCGCTATTGATTTAAAAATTCATTTACCATTTCAGGAAAAACAAAGAAAGCAAAAACATAATGACAAAGCCATGTGTAAGCGGTAAAATAAAAGGGAGAAAAATTGGCCACTAAAAACGGAGAATATTTACCTTAATGTTCCAAACCAGCTAAAATTGTAGGGTAAAAGACTACAATTGTGCGAGGAGAGGAACCGGGTGA
>Ga0209510_1000619_pt1 | contig 47089 bp, 30 predicted proteins | sample BiotimSIPDNA_FD_185749 | JGI IMG/M metagenome (GOLD analysis project Ga0209510, IMG submission 185749) | Anaerobic biogas reactor microbial communites from Washington, USA - Biogas_R1 time_0 SIP DNA (SPAdes) (version 2) | ecosystem: Engineered > Bioreactor > Anaerobic > Unclassified | place...
TGCCGAGGCCCGGCTATTTGCTGAGGCGTTGTAGGGCCTGGTGGACGAAGTGCGGACAGTTCCATTGGACGATTACGAGTTCGGCGTGCCGTGCTTCGTCCAGCAGACGCATCAGTTGCTCGTTGTACGGCGCCGGGGCCTGCGAACAGTAGTAAAGGCTGCTGCGCCCCAGGCCCAGCAACTGGCACTGACGCCGCACCGAAATCTCCTGGTGCTCCGGCTCGACCATTGATTGCTTCTCCTCAGGTGTCATAACCAGGTTTTTTTCAACTAGTCCAGCTCCACTTTCAACTCACCGATTTGCTGGTACAACCGATCCGTCAGAGCCTCCTGACCACGGACGTCCGGATCGTGGCCGTTGAAAAAGAGTCCCGGCACCCCGTCGAGCAGTTTGCGCTTCCATTTGGTGATCTGGTTCGGATGGACTCCGAAGTCACTGGCCAACTCGGCCAGCGTCCGATCCCCCTTGACCGCCGCCAAGGCCACCTTCACCTTGAAGGCCCCACTGGACTTCCGGCGTTTGCTCTCCATCATTCGTCTCCTGAATACGCTTGCCGTTCAGGCAACGAATCCACCTTAACCGGTGGTCCAGATTTTGGGGAGTATTATATTCTTGTAGATGCGCTCTGCATACAGATCCCTGAAAAGCTCCACACCGAGCTTCCCTTCCTCGTTCCAAAGGCAACCGGGTGGCCGAGGGCTTCACCGTGCATGCCGATTTCCAGTCACGGACTATCTGACCTTCCACTCCAGTACTCCCCCTGAATACGCGTCCTGGAGTTGGACCTCTATCCGTAGCGAAGTTGTGTCAACTGCATCAAATGATACCTCGTTGAATCGGTCTTTCTCGATGCCATAGTCGCTATTCTCTTTCACGGTCCTCCACTGACCATTGTCCTCGTACAACAGACGCCATGACCGGGGTACGGCGCAGCCCCCACCGGCGGGACGGTCATCCCACCAGTAGAGCGCGACGGAGGAAACGCGTCTTGGACGGTCAAAATCATACTGCGCCCATTCGGTGCTACCCTTATGGTTCCACCAGGTGTGACGAGGAATCGTATGATCGTTCGAACAGGCCGGCGCCACCCCGTCGTTCATCGCCTTGACGGTGTCCTGATCAAAAGAGTGCGAAGCGCTCGCCCGGAAGGCCAATGCCGGTCCGGCTGCGATGGCGACTGACTCTTCTTCGGCGATCCATACATCAATCCGCGCGTTCGGGGTCCGATTGTCCTGGCAATAGAAAGGGATGGCCGTAAGTTGAACGGGCTTGGCCTGGTCTTGGTCTTGCCGACTCCATGCACTGCCTTCTATGACGGTCACGCTGCCGAGAAGCTCCGGTTGGCGGACGGCGGAGAGAGTTGAATCCGCCTGGAGGAAATATGAGACCTGCTGTGGGTTATCAACCTCTTCCAGACAATAGACCAGAGGGCCAGACGCCAGCGCCACCCGTCCGGCATCGGCTTCCACCGCCGGATGGGCGTATACACGCCGTACAGCCATGGGCAGTTCCATCGTTATCTTGTCACCATTGGCCCAGATGCGTTTGATCGCGGCATAGCCACGAATCAGGTCGCGACTGTTTAGTACCTCGCCATTGACCCTCAAGACGAGTCGCGGTTTGCCCCGGTCGGAACGGTACAGACCGAACGGGTTTTCCACTCCGCGTGCCCACCCAGGGACGCGCATAAATACGGTAAATTCCGCCGGTTCGGCCGGGGTAACGGTGACGGATATTCTCCCGTCCCAGGGGTAATCGGTAGTCTGCGCCAGTGTGACTGCTGTGGTACCAACGCGCATCTTGGCCTCGCTGCCGATGAACAGGTTTACATAGAGTCCGTCATTGTCGGTGGCATAGATGTATCCAGGAACCGCCGAAACGATCTTCAGGAACATCGGTGGACAGCAGGGGCATCCATGCCAAGCCCAGCGGGACCGGCCTGCGGTGGTCAGAGGGTTCTGGTAGTAATAGCGATTTCCCGCCAGCGATACGCCGTTGAGGACATTGTTGTACAGGACACGTTCCAACTCATCGGCGTACTTGGCGTGTCCGAACAAAAGGTTCATGTTTCTGTGGAAGAAACCAGCGCCGACGGCAGCGCAGGTCTCCAGATAGGCGTTGTTCGGCAGGCAATAGTCTGGTCCGAACTTCTCCTGGTGGGAGAAGGCTCCGACGCCGCCGGTAATATGCATCCGTTGGCCTACCATGTTGTCCCATAGCTGAGCGGCGGCCTCGGCGTACGTCTGTTTGCCATTGATTCGGGCGGTGGCGCTCAGCCCCGCGCACATCAGCGTGGCACGGACCGCGTGTCCCTCTATCGTTTTCTGTTCAAATATCGGCAGGTGATCTTGGGCGTAGTCTCCCCACGATGGACGGCCCTGGCCCAGGTAAGCCTGTTTCCGGATCCACTGGGCACATTCCGGCTCGGCCGTGTGCCACTGCTCCGAGGTAGGTTTCCCGCAGTTATTTCCGCGGTTGTCCAGCCAGTATTCGACGAGGCGCAGGTATCGCGTTTCTTTCACGGGAACAGGCAGTTCGTTCTTAAGAGCAGGGCAGTGGCGGAAGAGAATGTAAAGCTCCGTCATCGCTTCTTCCGGAAGAGAGTGAGACGGCACAATGCTCATCTTGGGGGAGGGCCCAATGAGATCGCACATGAGATTGGCGAACCGGGCCGCCACCTCGAGCAGTTGGGTCTTGCCGGTGGCCCGGTAGTGATGTGTCCCCGCCTCAACCAGAGCTCCGGCATTGTATAGTTCGTGTTGCCAGAGTTGGTAGCCGCCGTTCAGTCCCCAACGATGACCGGGCTCGTCCAACTGCGTGTAGGTGAGGAGATAGCCGTCCGAGCCCTGCTGGGCTGCGGCAATGCGCTCGATATAAGCATCCAAGCGCTTCTCCAGCGCCGGGTCGGGCCGAGCGAGCAGAAAGTCGCTGGCGGCTCGTATGGTCTCATAGATCAAGCCGTCAAACCAAGGCGGCCCCTCATGATTCTCGCGCAGGCCCTTGGCAACGCGATCGAAGTTACGGAACGCACCAGCCTGCTCGAATTTGTCAAGGGCATCATGGACGGTTACGTCCTGCCAGATGCCCAACTTGGGCGACCAGAAGGCGTCCTGTACGTGGACGGCCTCCAAAGGCACCGGTTCCAGGGGGTGAATGTCTGTCTGGGCCATCGTCGATGCGCCGTTGAAGGCAGTTACCCATGCCATCACAAGAATGATTGATATTCTCATCTCAGCTCCAATCGTAGCAAGGACCTATATCACATCGGTCTGGGTGACAGCTTCACTTGTCCCTTTTTTAGCACCCTGTTTGACACGTGTCAATGGGGATCGTTGCGTTTTCTTGACGAGGCGTCAGGACTTCGACATGGGCGGTCTAGTATGCGCGGCGGCGGACAGCAAAAGAATTTTTCAATTTTAGTTGTTGACACGTGTAAACTTATTCTGCTAGAATGTCACTGATGGCAGATTCCAACGCAGACAAGGCAGGGACCACCCGGTCCTGGAGTTCACTCCGAAGGGACAGGGCGTCATCGGGAGCCATCCTCGTCGGCGGACATGTTTGGCCAAAGCAGGATGCTCCGGCGGAGCGAAAACGGGAAGGTCTTGGTGCCCGACCAGGGTGTGCCTGCGTTCCGTAGCACGATGTGCAGAGGCTACAGTTCCATGATCCTACGACAGTGAGAAGAAAGACCTGACATACAAACTTGACACGTGTAAACCACTGCGGCGGCACGGGTGAAGCAGCCCGCGTTCAGTTGAATGACTTCCGCCTCACGACGATGAACGCTTTGCAGACGGTAACAGGACGATGGCGAGTTCAGTGTCCTTTTTGAAAAGGAGGTCGGTCATGGGTAGACAAGTGATATGCTTCATCGTGGTTGTCGTGGTATGGGGATTCCCTGCGAGCGGGTTCGCGGCGGAACTCGCTCATCGGTGGAGTTTCAACGGCGACTTGAAGGATTCGGCAGGAGGACAGGACGCCACCATTGTGGATGTGGGGGCCAATGACGCGATCCTCTCCGATACCGAGGTAAACTTGACCGGCGGTAACCGGGAGAGTTCAGACTACATCGATTTTCCCGATCGTATCCTGAGCAGTCTGGGGCCCACCGTTACGTTTGAGGTGTGGGCCACGCAGATTTCGGTGCAGAACTGGTCGCGCATCTTCGCGTTCGGAACCGGGGAGGCCGAACACACGTGCATGAGCTGGACCATGGCCACAGACCACAATACCGACCACGTCGAGTATTTCGATCCCGATCCTCTTGCGGAGTCCAGATTGGACAACACGAACGCGCCGTACGAACTGGGTGTGCCATATCATATCGTCGTCGTTTTCGAGCCGGGGTCGTTGACTTGGTATACGGCGCCGGCCGACAGTCCCGTCTTGGGACCGGCGAAAGGGTCCTTCGAGATTGGCGACGTATCAGGCTTGGACGATACCAACTGCTGGTTGGGCCGTTCCCACTACGGCGACAACACCGCCAACGCCAGCTACGATGAATGCCGTCTCTGGAAGGGCGTCCTCTCGGAAGCGGAACTGGAGGCGCTGCACGTGCGGGGCCCGGATGGACTGCAGCCCGGCGCCGCTCACGGCCCCTCGCCGGCCGACCAAGCCCAGGATATTCCGCAAGACGTGGACCTCCAGTGGGCGGCAGGCAAGTATGCGGCGACGCACGATCTCTATCTTGGCACTGTCTGGGATGACGTCAACGATGCGACGCGAAGTCAGCTGCAAGAGGTGCTCGTCAGCCAGGGGCAAACCGCGACGACGTTCAGTCCGACCGATCTTGCGTTCGGCCAGACCTACTACTGGCGCGTCGACGAAGTCAATGCGCCGCCGGACAGCACCATCTTCAAGGGAGAGATCTGGAGTTTCACGGTCGAGCCGTATGCCTATCCGGTTGCGGGCATCCTGGCGTCGAGCAACGCGACCTCGGAAGAGGACTCGGGTCCAGAGAAGACCGTCGATGGATCCGGTCTTGGCCCCGACGGCCAGCACACGACGGACGCGTCCGACATGTGGGCCGGAACGACCGGAGGCGCCGAGCCGGTGTGGATTCAGTATGAGTTCGACCGGGCCTACCTGCTGCACGAGCTCCAGGTCTGGAACTACAATCTCGCCTTCGAGATGATGTTTGGGTTCGGTTTCAAGAACGTCTCGATTGAATATTCCACCGATGGTGTCGAGTGGACGGTCCTGGGAGACTTCCAGTTTGCTCGCGGCACCGCCAAGGCCAGCTACACGGCCAACACGGTCATCGATCTCAGTGGCGTGGTCGCCCGGTATGTCCGCCTGACGGCCAGGAGCGGCTATGGCATGATGGGAACGTACGGATTGAGCGAGGTTCGCTTTTTCTATCTGCCGGTTCAGACGAGTAAGCCCGAGCCGGAACCGGACGCCGTCGATGTGAGCGTGAATGCGACCCTCGATTGGCGTGCCGGCCGACAGGCGGCCTCCCACGAGGTTTATCTCAGCTCCGACGAGGCCGCGGTGGTGGATGGAACGGCCCTGATCGAAACCACCAGCGAAAGTCGCTACGATCCCGGCACGTTGGAGTTGGGTACGAAGTACTACTGGAAGATTGTCGAAGTCAATGATGCCGAGGCTGTCCGCGCGTGGGAAGGCGACGTCTGGAGTTTCTCCACAGAGCCATTCCTCCTCGTGGATGACTTTGAGCAGTATACGGACGACCTGGATGCGCATGCGACGATCTTCGACGCCTGGGTGGACGGCTGGACGAACGGAACCGGTTCGACAGTCGGGTATCTGGAGGCTCCGTTCGCCGAGCAAACCGTCGTTCACGGCGGGCGGCAGTCGATGCCGTTCTACTACGCAAACACCGGCGGAACGACTTATTCCGAGGCGGTCTTGACCTTCGATTCGGTACAGGACTGGACCCAGGCGGGCGCTGAGACGCTGGTGCTGTACTTCAGTGGTCAGTTCGACAATGCCGCCGCACAGTTGTATGTTAAAGTCAACGACGTCCGGGTAGACTACTCCGGCAATGCGGCTTCTCTGCGGACGCTGGCGTGGAACCAGTGGAACGTTGCGCTAACGTCGCTGGGCAATGCCGCCTCGCGCGTCAGCACGGTGACCCTCGGCGTCTCCGGATCGGGCTCGGGCCTGCTGTTCATCGACGATCTCCGCCTGTACCGTGTCGCGCCGGCGATGCCGGAACCGGCGGCCGACCCCGGCACGGAAGACCTGGTGGCTCATTACACGTTTGAGAATCACCTCAAGGACGTTACCGGGCACGGCTACGACGGCACTTCGCCATGGTTGCTGCAGTACGAGAAAGGACCGGGCGACTACGGCCAGGCGGCCGCCCTCAGCGGCCAGGGGGACTACGTCGAACTGCCTATCGGATCGCTGATATCCACATTGGCCAATTCAACGTTCGCGACCCTGGTGAACTTTTCGAACAATGGAAATGCCTGGCAGCGGATCTTCGACTTCGGGAGCGGCAGTTCGGCCAGCTACATGCTGTTATGTCCATCTTCGAGCACCAGCGGACCGATCTGGTTTGCCATCACGCCCTCCGGTAGATCGGGAGAATCCGTGGTGACCGGTTCGTCCCCCTTGCCGACGGGCTGGCATCATGTAGCCGTCGTGATCGTCAGCGCCTCGATGACTGTGCAGATCTACATCGATGGGGAGATGGTCGGCGAAGGCCCGACCGCGACCCTACCGGCCGACCTCGGGGTGACCACACAGAACTGGTTGGGTCGGTCGCAGTACGAGGTGGACGAGTACTTCGGCGGTGCGCTGGATGATTTCCGCATCTACAAGCGTGCCCTGTCGGCGACGGAGGTCCGGTTCCTGGCGGGCGAGCGACCCTAGCCGGATGAGTCATGCGGCTGAAAGCGTGACGGCAGACAAAGGTGCCGCTTCACCCGAACCGGCGAGGCGGCACGCGGCCTGGGCTTGATCCCGGCGCCGGAGACCCTTGCAGGGGCCGCACCCTGGGAGATTGTGGAAGGATCAGTTTATGCGAAAAAAGGCATTCACACTCATCGAACTACTGGTCGTCATTGCCATCATCGCGGTTCTGATGAGCATTCTCATGCCCGCCTTGAGTCGGGTCAGAGAACAGGCGAGGGTGCAGTCGTGCGCGGCACGCATCCGTCAGCACGTCCTGGCGTTTACCATGTATGCCGATGGCAACGACTCGAAACTGCCTCTGCCATTGACGGCGGGCAACTGGTTGTGGGATGTCGGCACCAATACGGTCAACTACATGCTCAAAACCGGGCTGACCCGTGAACTGTTTTACTGTCCCTCGAACCGGATGCAGCAGAAGTACAACGATCACTTCTGGACGTTCGGTGTCACCGGCGAGTGGGACGGTACGCAGTTTGTCGATACCGGACAGGCGGACTTCATCGTTTCGGGATACTGCTATATTCTGCAGGTTGCCACGGAGCCGAAGCGTCCGCGTATCAAGACCTATCCCAACGATGGCGACATCGGGCAGAACAAGATCTGGTGCAAGACCTCCATGGAAAAGAACCCCGGTGTCCGGGAGCTGGTCGTCGATGCTACCCTCGGGCAGGAAGATGCGGCGATGAAGCACGGCTACAACTTCGGCATGATCACGGTGGGGGGCTCGTGGAGCCAAGGAGGATTCGAGGATCGGACCAGTCATCTGAAGACCGATCAGGAGCCCTATGGAGGAAATATCGGATACCTGGACGGTCACGTCGACTGGCGTCCCTGGAGTGAGATGCAGAATCGATACGGCAGCCCGACATTCTGGTGGTAAGCGAAGACATCGACCCAGTGGGGTTTGGCGCGTTCGCGCACAGCGGGAGCAGAGTGCTTCGAAAGCCTCGTTATCCGTCGGGTGATTTGAGACATGACCTTTGCCAAAGAAATCTGGACACGTGACAAGCGGGCTTGTATAAGACCGTCTTGGCGAGGCGGCCCGGTCTCGAGTCGAGGCGGGTCCGGCCTCAGATTGAGATACGAGGAACTCGACGCATGGCCCGCAGGTCAAGGAACGTTCATACACAGATGCAGTGCGTTGTGACGATGGGAGAGGTCGCCCGCAAAGCGGGGTACTCGCGTTACACCGTGTCGAAGGTCCTTAACGGGGATGCAGCGGTGAAGGATGAGACGCGCAATCGCGTGCTTGCCGTGTGTCGGGACTTGAACTACGCCCCCAATCCACACGCGGTGAGTCTGGTGCGCAAGCGTTCCAACACGATCGGCATGGTGGTCACGTATATTACCGATCCGTTTTACGGCGAGATCATTCGCGCCGCCGAACATGAGGCATCCGCTCGAGGGTTTCAGCTCCTGGTTCAATGCTCCTACGGCGATGCCGCGAAAGAAGAACAGATTATCGAGACCTTTCGCATCCTGCGCGTCTGCGGCGTAGTGGTCGCGCCGGTGGTCGCCCACGCCAATCGTCGATTGCTCAATGCGTTGGAGAGAGTTCTGCCGGTGGTGTATGTGGACCGTTATCTCAAACGGCAGAGTAGTTTCGCGATGAACGACAATGTAGCCAGTGCCGGAATGCTGGTGGAGCATTTGATCTTGCGCGGCGTCGCGCCGGCCTATCTGGGCAGTTCGCACGGCGCGCAGAACGTCGCCGCCCTGCAACGCGAGCGAGGATATATCGACACGATGAAACGGCTGGGCAAGAAGCCTGTCCTCGTGCCCTTGACCGTCGGTGTCGGCGGTGAAGACACGGCGCAGTTTGGTTACGACAACATGGTGGCTTGGCTCAAGCGGGGGGCCCAGCCGTCCGGATTGTTCTGTGCCACGGACAGCTTGGCCCTGGGCGCCATGAAAGCCCTTTATGAAGTAGGATTGGAGCCCGGCAAAGACGTACTCGTGGCGGGTCACGACGATTTGGGATTCAGCGCTTACACTCAGCCTTCGATTACGACGGCCCAACAGCCCAAGGAGAGGATCGGGCATACGGCCGTGCAGATCGTGGCCAGCAAGATCGACCAGGAGATCGAGCTGGCGACTCACGTTCAGAAGATGTTTCCTTCGGAATTGATCATCAGAGAATCGACCTGAGGCGGTCGCCTATTTGCGGTGTTGGCAGTTAGGGTGGACACGACTGGAAGATGAGAATTGACACGTGGCAAGAACGGATCGATGGCCGTCGTTTCGCATGTGATCTAACGACTTGGCAGGACACAGTTTCAAGGTGAGGTGCGGTATGAACCGACGTATGACGATGATGGTAATGGCGATGGGCGTGGGGATGATCCTGCTGGGATCGGGGTGCGACCAGAAGGACAGTGCGACCGGCTCGGACATCAGCCTGGCCTTTGTGGCGGGCGCGTCCACCGATTTCTGGACATTTGCCAAACGGGGATGTGAGAAGGCGGAGCGGGAACTGGAAGGTGTCCGCATCGAGTTTCGGTTCACCACCGATGGAACGGCGGTGGAACAGCGTCGCGTTCTCGAAGACCTGCAAACCCGGGGCATCGACGGCCTGGCCGTTACGCCGCTGGACCCCGCCAACCAGGGTCCCCTGATCGACCGGTTGGCCGGTCAGATTCCGGTAGTGATCACCGACAGTGACATCGCCACGAGCAAGCGGCGCTGCTACATAGGCACGAACAACGTGGATGCCGGAAGGGAAGCGGGCCGTCTGCTCAAGGAACTGCTCCTGGATGGCGGCAAGATCATGCTCTTCGTGGGCAAGAAGGACGCACAGAATGCCAAGGAGAGGATCGAGGGGCTCACGGAGGCCATCCGGGGCACGTCGATTCAGATCATCGATATTCGCACGGACGATATCGATCGCGTGCGCGCCAAGGCCAACGTAAATGACACCCTCGTCAAGTACCCGGAGGTCGAGTGTTTCGTAGGGCTCTGGAGCTACAACGGGCCGGCCATTCTCCAGGCACTCAAGGACGCCGGCAAGCTGGGGCAGATCAAGGTGGTGTGCTTTGATGAGGAGGACGACACCCTCCAGGGGATCGCCGATGGGCACATCTATGCGTCGGTGGTTCAACAGCCGTTCGAGTTCGGCTATCGCTCCATGCATCTGCTGACGCAGATCGTTCAGGGGGACGATTCCGGCATCCCCGCGGATCGGCAGATTATCATTCCCACTCGTGTCATCAAGCGAGACAACGTGGCGCAATTCATGGAGAGGATTCAGGCAGTGCGGCGAGGGGAGTCCATCTAGCGATGAGGGCTGCCGATGATCCCATCCTGACATTGCACGGTATAGACAAGCGGTTTGCCGGCGTGCACGCTCTGCGGTCGGTCGATCTGGAGGTCTATCCAGGAGAAGTCCTGGCTCTGATCGGCGAGAACGGTGCCGGCAAGTCCACGCTGATGAACATTCTCGGGGGCGTGCTATGGCCCGACGCCGGTTGCATCGAGATCGATGGCGAGCGTACGGCGATTCGGGACGTGCGCCATGCCATGGCTCTGGGGATCGCCTTCATCCACCAGGAGCTCCACAGTCTGGAAAACCTGGATGTAGCGGGCAATATCTTCCTCGGACGGGAACCGCGCTATGGTGGCCCGCTGCAATTGATCGACCGGCGGCGTTTGAACGCCGCGACCGTACCGTACTTGGGACGTCTCGGGCTGGAGGTGGAGCCCGAGACCCCTGTGGCCTCCCTGTCTCTTGCTCAGCGGCAGCAGGTGGAGATCGCCCGGGCCTTGACTCTGAGAGCCCGTATTCTCATCATGGACGAGCCCACGTCCAGCTTGACGCCGGCCGAAACCCATCGGCTCCTGGATCTCATAAACGATCTCCAGGCAACGGGGGTGAGCGTGATCTATATTTCGCACCGATTGGCAGAAGTCGAACTCGTCGCGCATCGCGTGGAGGTTTTGCGCGACGGCCAAAATGCGGGGATACTGAGTGGCGATGGCATCCAATACCAGGCCATGGTCCGCCTCATGGTGGGGCGTGATCTGGACGTTCCCAATCAACCCGAGTCGCAGGCGCCGGACGATTATTTCCAGGTCAAAGGCCTGCGCACCCTGGAATATCCGGATGCGGCGGTTTCTTTCACCGCGTCGCGTGGACAGATTCTCGGTCTCGCCGGGCTGGTGGGTGCCGGCCGTTCCGAATTGGCCCGCGCCGTCTGTGGCATGGATTCGCATCATGGCGGAGAGATTCGCCTGGGTGGACGGCCGCTGGCCATCCGCAACGGGCGGGATGCGATTGACTGTGGGATCTACCTGGTTCCCGAGGATCGACGCAAGACCGGTCTGATCGGATCGATGAGCATTCGGGAAAACGTCACTCTTCCCGACCTTGGAAGGTACAGTCGCCTGCATTGGATTCGTCGTATCGCTGAAACACGGGCGGCACGGCGGCAGTGCCAGGCCATGAATGTCGTCGCCCCGTCGGTCGAGACACGCGTCAGCGATCTCAGCGGCGGCAATCAGCAGAAGGTCGTGCTGGGCAAGTGGCTGTCCATGCGGCCCAAGGTCATTTTTCTCGACGAGCCGACGCGTGGTATCGACATCGGGGCCAAGGCTGAAATCTACGGACTGATGCACCGGCTGGCCAGCCAGGGTGTTGTCATTGTGATGATCAGCTCGGACATGGAAGAGCTGTTGGCTGTCAGTGATCGGATCCTGGTCATGCACGAAGGGCGCATCACTGGGGCGCTGAACCGTCGGGACTTTTCTGAGGAGGCCATCATGCATCTGGCAGTGGGCGGTGACGACGCGGAAGGCTGGTCATGAAGAAGGATATCGGCATCCTGTTGATCTTTGTTCTCTTGTGCGTGGTCTTGTCGCTGCTCAATCCGCGTTTTCTCAGTGCAACCAACCTTCAGAACACCGCCCGTCTGGTGGGAATGTTCGGTATCTTCAGTATCGGTATTGGCTTTGTCATCATCACCGGGGGCATCGATCTGTCCTCCGGATCGCTCTTCTCCCTCTTGGGTGTGTTGCTCTCGATAGGGCTGGTGGACTATCGACTTCCGTGGCCCTTGGTGGTCACCGGGGTACTGGCTCTGGGCGGCCTCCTGGGGCTGTTTCACGGGCTGGTCATCACGCGACTGGGCATCCAGCCGTTCATCGTCACCCTCTGCGGTCTGCTCTGGTATCGGGGCCTCGCCAATTTTCTGGCGGACGATTCGACCAAAGGCTTCGGCAGCGCGGAAGGTTTCGAGACGTTGGCGAATCTGGCAACGGGCAACGTGGCGGGCATGCCGACCCCGTTTGTCCTGCTGGTGGTCATCGGTATGATTGCCTGGGTCGTGCTGCACCGTTCCGTTTATGGCCGCTATCTTTTTGCGGTAGGAAAGAACGAGGAGGCCGCACGGTTCTCCGGCATTCACACCCAGCGGGTCGTTGCCTCCGCCTACGTTGTCTCGGGCGGCCTCGGCGCTGTCTCGGCGATCTTTCTCGCGTTCTATGCTAATGCGGTGCAGCCGTCGTCTCATGGCAGCTTCTACGAACTGTTCGGGATCGCCGCGGCTGTGCTCGGCGGCTGCTCCCTCCGAGGAGGAGAGGGCTCCGTGGTGGGGATCTTCATCGGGGCGGCTTTGTTGCAGGTCTTGAAGAACCTTGTGAATCTTCTGGGCATAAGGAGTTCGTTGGATTTTGCCGTGATGGGCACCGTGATCTTCATCGGGGTCGTCACGGATGAACTGCTCAAACGCCGCACACGCAAACAAACCTTGAGCAAGAGTCGGGACAGATCAAGTCAACAGACGCCATGACACGGTAGAAGCGACTATGACCACAGGCACCGTCTTTGACATCAAGGAATTCGCTGTGCACGACGGCCCGGGACTGCGGACGACCGTATTCCTCAAGGGCTGCCCGCTGCGCTGCGCCTGGTGTCATAACCCGGAGGGACTGCACCCTGAGCCCCAGGAGATGCATAGCATCACAGGGGATCGCACGGTGGGTCAGCATACGAGTGCCGAAGATCTGGCCCAGTTGCTCAACCGGCAGGCCTTCATTTTGAAGGCCAACGAAGGCGGCGTCACTTTCTCGGGAGGCGAGCCATTGATGCAGAGTGACTTCGTGGCCGAGACAATCGACCGCTTGGATGACATTCCGGTTCTTCTGGACACTTCGGGGTACGCCGAGGCCGACGATTTCGATTGCGTCGTGAAGCGATGTCATGTGGTCTACTTCGATCTGAAACTGATCGATCCGGCTCTTCACCGGCGCTACACCGGACGGGACAACGCGCCGATTCTGGCCAATCTACAGCGTCTGGCCGACAGTGGCGTTCCATATCTGATTCGTGTGCCGCTGGTGCCCGGGGTGACCGATACGGATGCGAATCTGACTGCTATCGCCGAGGTGATCCGCGATCTTCCTGGCTTGGTGGAAGTGCATTTGCTGCCCTACAACCGGGCCGCCGGGGCAAAGTATCGAGGTGTGGGTATGATGTTCGAGCCCATGTGGGATGAAACCCTGGCGTGCAATACCAACGTGACTCATTTCACGGAGGTTGGCTTAAAGGTGACGGTGCCCGGGCGGGCGCAGAGAGAGGGGTAGTGGCATGAACAAACGTTTGGAAACCATGCGCCGGGACGTGCGCAATGGTGAACATAAGAGGTGGCGGCGCCGGATGGAATTGGACCTTCTCACCGAGTGTGAGCGTGAAGGGCTTTCGTGGATGCGGCGGGCTGCCCGGCTGACGCGTCGTATGTGCGAGGCCGAGCAAATCGTGATCGAGCCGGACGAACGTATCGTGTTCACGCGCACCATCCGGAACGTGCCGGCGGTCTACAGTCCTTCCGATTACGAGGGTCTCACTTCCGGTCGGAAGCTGCACGAACTGGGGCCGATCAGCAACATCTGCGCCGATTGGGAGATGCTTCTAAACCAGGGCTTGCTGGGCCGGCGGGCGGTGGCTCAGGCCGCACGTGCCCGGCTGGCATCCGATCGGCAGGCCGCGGAGTTTCTCGACAGCGCCGTCGAGACCATTGATGCCGTGCTGGCCTTGACCGAGCGTTATGCTCAGGCCGCGCGGGCCAAAGGCCGAGAGGAGATGGCGGTCATATTGGAGCAGGTTCCTGCGCAGCGACCCGGCTCGTTCCATGAGGCCCTCCAGTTTCTTCGGTTGTGTCACGCGGTGCTCTGGATGAGCGGGCACTACCACTGTGGTTTGGGGCGATTCGACCAGTACATGTGGCCCTACCTGGAAGCCGATCTGAAATCCGGTCGGCTCGACGAGTCGGAGGCCGAGGCTCTGTTGGCCGAGTTCTTCATCGCGCTCAACAAGGACAGCGATCTATATCCCGGTGTGCAGCAGGGAGACAACGGCCAGAGCCTCATGCTCGGCGGCGTGCGGAGCGACGGAACCTCTGGTGTCAATCCGCTGACCTACATGGCTCTGCGTGTGGCGCTGGAGGTGAGCATGATCGATCCGAAGATCAACCTCCGTATCACGCCTGATACGAATATGGAGCTTCTGCAATTGGCGGCGAAGCTGACCCAACGCGGGCTGGGCTTCCCCCAGTACTCCAACGACGCCGTGGTTATTGCCGGCTTGGTCGAGCATGGATATGACCTCGAAGACGCCTGCAATTATACAGTGGCGGCCTGCTGGGAGTACATCATCCCGGGCAAGGGCATGGACGTAGTCAATATCGGAGCCGTATCGTTTCCCGCGGCCGTTCACGAGGGAATCGTCAAAGGACTCGGTCGCGGTGACGATTTCGAGGCCGTCCTGGAACAGGCCAGAAGGAGTATTGATGCCCAGGTCAAGAGCGTGGCCGACGCCTATCGTGATCTGCTCCTGCCCCCGGCTCCCTACTACTCAGTCCTGATGACCGGTTGCCTGGAAGCCGGTCGAGATCTTTCGACCGGGCTCAAGTACAACAACTATGGTATTCATGGTGCGGCCTCCTCTAACGCGGCTGACGCGCTGGCGGCCGTCAAGAGTCTGGTTCTTGACCGTCGACAAGTCGCCCCGGTCGCGCTGCTCGAAGCGCTCGACCGAGACTTCGAAGGTTTCGAGTCGCTCCAGAGACAGCTCCAACAGAACGCTCCGAAGGTGGGCAACAACGACGATGCGGTAGACACCTTCCTCGTTTGGCTCTTTGATGGATTCGCCGAGGCGTGCGAGCGATATGGCGACAACGGTCGAGGTGGCATCCTTCGGCCCGGCAGTGGTTCGGCCATGTACTACGTATGGTTAACCAAGGGACATCGGGGGATGTTCGAGCCGGTGGTCGGGGCCACGGCCGACGGGCGCCGGGCGGGCGAATTCTTCGGGGCCAACCTGACGCCGTCGCCGGGCGTGAAGGTGCGCGGGCCCATCAGTGTGCTTCAGACCTACAGCAGGCTGGACTACACGCGTGTCTGCAATGGTGGACCGATCACCATTGAGTTGGCCGATTCGGTCTTCCATGATGCGGAGGCCATTCGTCGCGTGGCCATGTTGATTCGAGCCTTCGCCCAGTTGGGCTGCCAGCAACTGCAATTGAACACGCTCAACGTGAGTACGCTCCAGGACGCCAAACGTCATCCCGAGCGACATAAGAATCTTATCGTGCGCGTCTGGGGCTGGAGCGGATATTTCTGCGAGCTGGCTCCCGAATATCAGGATCAGATTGTGGAACGGCACGTATACGCTCTGGGCGAATCGACGATTCCGGTAAATGTGAAGGAGATAGTCCGACATGAATCGAGTACACGCCGCATTTCTACTGACGGTTTGCATGTTGTCCCCGGGGGTACAAGGCCAGGAGTCAGCAAGCATCAGAGTCAGTAACAAAGTCGTCAATCGTATCACGCGTTTCATGACCGGGGCTTGCCTCGAAGATGTCAACCACGAAGTCTACGGCGGCATCTACAGCCAGATGCTCTACGGCGAGAGCTTCCAGGAGCCGCCGTCGTCGGGATCGTTCGAGGACTTCGAGGCGCACGGAGGAGAATGGGGTTCTTCCGGCGTGTCGCTGGCTGTCTCTGCCGCTGCCGGGGGCAAGATTGTTGCGAGGGGCGTTCAACTCGCCGATGGTGGAGTGAGCGTCGAGATTCGCCTGCCCAAGCCGCACGACGGTTACGTGGGCCTGATTGTCAAAGTCTGTGAAGCCTCTCCCGGGGCCGATGCCTTCGTGGGCTACGAGGTTGCCCTCAATCCGGCTCGGCAGGTCCTGCGTTTGGGGCGTCACCGGCACAACTGGGAGCACATCAGCGACACGCCCTGTGCCGTGCCGCTTGGCCGATGGTTGCGCCTGGAGGTTTCGTGCAACGGTCCCGCGCTGGAGATTTGCCTCGAAGGCAAGCGCATCGTCCAGTACACGGACACCGACCATGCTCTGGCCCCAGGCAGCATAGGACTGCGCACCTTCAACGCCGACGCGGAATTCCGCCATCTCGCCGTACGTCAGGATGGGCGCGAGATCCGACCGAATCTCCAACTCAAGGGGAGCCCGTCAACGGTCAGTCGCATGTGGCAATCCGTGCAGAAAGGCTCGGCCCAAGGGACATACGCACTGCACACGGACGATCCCTTCACTGGAAGGCAGAGCCAGCAGGTGTCGTTTGTCAGCGGCCAGGGCGAAATCGGTATTGAGAATCAGGGCTTGAACCGCTGGGGCCTGTATGTTCAGGAAGGCAAGATGTACGAAGGCCTTCTGTGGGCACGTTGCGAAGATCCGATCCAGGTGAGCGTTGCCTTGGAGAGCGCCGACGGCCAGCAGGTGTACGATGAAAGCGGACTGTCTCTAGAGGCGGGGTCGTGGCGGCGCCTCGAATTCACGTTGACGCCCAGCCGCACCGACAAGAACGCGCGCTTTGCCATCAAGCTCAAGCGGCCCGGGTCCGTGACCTTAGGCTATGCCTTCTTGCAGCCCGGTCACTGGGGCCGGTTCAAGGATCTGCCCGTTCGCAAGGATGTGGCTGAAGCCCTGCTTGCTCAGGGCCTTACCGTCCTGCGCTACGGTGGGAGCATGGTGAACATCGACACATACCGCTGGAAGAACATGATCGGCCCGCACGATTTGCGCCCGGCCTACCAGGGCCATTGGTTCCGCTATTCCAGCAACGGCTGGGGCATCATCGATTTCATCGACTTCTGTCGTGCTGCCGGTTTTCTGTGCATCCCGGCGTTCAACATGGGCGAGACGCCGGAGGACTTGGTCGATTTTGTCGAATATGTCAACGGTCCGATCAACGGCGAGTGGGGACGCCGGCGCGCCCAGGACGGCCATCCGGAACCGTATCACCTCCGGTACATGCAACTCGGCAACGAAGAAGCCGTCGACGAGGCCTACTGGCAACGCTTCAAGCCTCTGGCCGAGGCGATTTGGCAGAAAGATCCTGATATCACCCTGGTGGTGGGTGACTTTGCCTATGGCCGACCGATTCACGATCCCTACCATTTCACCGGTGCCCCGCGTATCACCAGCCTGGCGGCCCATAAGAAGATTCTCGATCTCGCGGTTCAGCACGACCGGGAAGTCTGGTTCGACGTTCACATCTGGACGGGTGAGCCGCGACAGCCCGACGGTCTGGAGGGCGTTCCCAGCTTCATCGAAGCTTTGCATCAGATCCATCCGAAGGCCCGTTTCAAGGTCGCCATCTTCGAACTCAACGCGAACAACCACAATCTGGGGCGTGCTCTGTCGAACGCGCACGCGATCAACGAACTGGAACGTTTGGGAGATGTGGTTCCGGTAGTCTGTTCGGCGAATTGTCTGCAGCCGTACCAACAAAACGAAAACGGCTGGGATCAAGGTTTGGTCTTCTTGAATCCCTCACAAGTCTGGAGCCAGCCTCCGTACTTCGTGACGCAGATGGTCTCTTGCCACTATCAGCCATTGCGTCTGGAGACGACGGCAGAGTGCCCGGATCGGTGTCTGGATGTGACAGCGACGCGCAGCGAAGACGGACGCACCACTGTTCTGAAGGTCGTGAACGTGGAGTCCTATCCCGTGGAGACCCGCATTCAGCTCGCGGATTTCTCGGCCGAGAAGGACATGGCAGACGTTGTGACACTAATGGGCCAGTTGCATGAAATCAATACACCTGACGAGCCACAAAGCGTCGTACCAACCGAAGCGATCTGGCCCCTTGCCACCGATAACGGTGGCAAGACCCTCATCTATACCTTCCCACCGAACTCGTTTAGCCTCTTGAAGTTTGAATGACGGCATGAACGCACGAAGAGAGCGAGTACCCGCCTGGAAGTCAGAATGTCGAAGGAGTACGCATATGGCAATGATCAAGCGACGCGATTTTCTCAAGCAAGCGGCGTGCACGAGCGCGTTGGCAATCACCTCCCGCGTGCCGTTGCACGCGGCGAACCAAAGATGCAGAATCGAAGTGCTTCTCGACGAGCCGATCGGCACGATCTCACCCGACATCTACGGCCACTTCACCGAACACATTGGCGGGGTGATCTACGACGGTATCTGGGTAGGTGAGGAATCATCGATTCCCAACTACGGCGGGATGCGGAAGTCGTTGGTCGACGGCATGCGTCGTTTGAATCCTTCTGTTGTGCGCTGGCCCGGCGGTTGTTTTGCCGACAGCTATAATTGGCGTGACGGCATTGGTCCTCGCCGTCAACGTCCGACGCGGCCGAACTTCTGGGTCAATACGCGCTTCCTGCAAGATGCGCCCGACGGACCGGCCAAGTATGAGCCGAACGACTTCGGGACCGACGAATTCATCACCTTCTGTCGTCTGATCGGGGCCGAGCCTTATCTGGCCGCCAACGTGCGCAGCGCCTCGGCACGCGATTTCTACGAGTGGATCGAATACTGCAACGCACCCGCTGGCTCGACCACGCTGGCCAAACAGCGTGAAGCGAACGGCTGCCGGGACTCCTTTGGAGTCCGTTTCTGGGGCGTCGGGAATGAGTCTTGGGGTTGCGGCGGCGATTTCACGCCGCAGGAATATGCCACTGAGTTTCGCCGGTTCACCTCATGGGTCCCGCATTTCAACGTGCCGCCGCAATTCATTGCCGCCGGTCCGAATAGTTGGGACGAAAGTTGGACGCGCGGTTTTTTTGAGGCCCTGACCCGACGCAACAAAGGTCTGATCGGTCGCGTGTATGGCTGGGGACTGCACTACTACTGTGGAAGCGCCGGCACGGGGGCGCTCGATTTCAAAACGGAGGATTGGTACGAGTTGCTGCACAAGGCGGCGGCGGTGGAGACGCTCATCGAGAACCACTGGACGGCGATGGGCGAGTTCGACAAAGAGCATCGTGTCAAACTGGCTATCGACGAGTGGGGCACCTGGCATCCGGCCGGGACCGAGGTCTATCGCACACATTTATTCGGCCAGACCTCCACGTTACGAGATGCCCTGGTCGCGGCACTGACCTTGGACACCTTTAATCGTCACGCGGACAAGGTGGTCATGGCCAACATTGCCCAACTGGTCAATAATCTCCAGTCGCTCTTCCTGGCCCATGAAGACCGATTCATCGTTACGCCGAACTACCACATATTTGAAATGTACGCTGCTCACCAGAAGGGTCGGTCGGTGCGCACGGTATTTTCCGCACCGCGGGTCGGATCAGGTCCCCACACGCTGGCCGGACTGGCAGGTTCGGCCTCCTTGCACGGTGGCAAGCGTTTGATTCTGACGGTGGTCAATCCCAGTGCTGCTGAGATACGCGAAACCCGAATCACGGTTCCCGGTGCAAAGATCCAAGACGTGGCAGTCCGCATCCTCTCGCACAGTGACATCCGGGCCCACAACAGTTTTGAGAATCCGAGCAGCCTCGTCCCGCGGGATAGCCACGCAAACATCACAGGAACGGATATGCTCTATGTCTTCCCACCAGCCTCGGTGGTTCGACTGACGCTAAGTCTAGCGTGACGAAGGTGGTGTGCGACTCGAACGTCCTGTGGTGCCAACAGTTTCGGCCTTGTGGTCGCGGCAATCCCGCAAATGTGCGGCCAAAGAGCTCAATGCTGTTGGATGCTTTTCCTATAATAGCCCCTCGGTCCTCTGTTTGGGCCGGTTGAAGGTCGGAAGAACTGGCGATGCTGGCCGGATGGATTAACCGGCATCAGCAGGACGTGATCGAGTACCTCAGGGGGGAGAATCAGATTCTGCGGGAAGAGCTCGGCACCAAGAGAATCCTTCTCAACCACGACGAGCGGATGCGACTTTCCGCTGAGGGGGAGAGATCCTCTGCCAGGAACGACTCGGCGGACTTCTGCGATCCTACCGGAGGGCCATCCGGTGGATCGCATGACCGAGTTTACGCTTCTGGACAGGCCTTGTGGGGCTCCGCACCGGTTGGCCGATGGATGGAGGCGGGACGGCTGGCGGTGAGGTGTCTGAAGATGGAGGGGCGGTCGAGCCGTGCTCGCGACCGGGCTCTTGGACACAGACGTGTCGGGGGAGGGTCAATCCGAGCCGATCGATCTGCAACACGATTTGTAGCAGCCACGAACCTACCTATCCGGGGTATCGCTCCACATTGCATTGATCTCCGTCACAGTTTTGTCGACCAGAGTGTTGCCGCCTTCGGGTCCGACCTGGTTGCTGTAGACTTCTGTACTATAATGCCCACCCCGGATGGCCTCGGCGGTGGGGAGGTAGCCGCCGGAAGCGCCGACCAGTTGCACGACAAAAGTTTGCAGGGCTTCACTGCGGGCCTTGATCCGAACACCATATTCGCTGTACAATTCAAATGGATTGGTGCAGATGGCCACGTCTCCCAGACGGATGGTGTGCAATTCCATGGTGTAGTATGGATCTGTGCTTTGTCGTTCGTAACGCTCGACGATCTGGCGGTTCCACATGCGTTCCAGGCAGTTCTGAGGGTTAAGGCTGTCTTCTTCTGCGACCGCTCTACAAAACGCCATGGCTTCAGTGGCTTCGGCTTCTGTAACCATCCGCACCGGAAGCTGGATGTTCTTGACGTGATGGATGAGAATCACGTCGAAACGGATATCCTGCTCTGCTCCGTGGTAGGCTTCGTCGACCGCAAGGTCAATGCGCCGGGCGATCTCCTGCAATCGCGTCAGCTTGCGAAGGGTCCGCATTCGTTCTTCAGCGCGTTCGTACCACATCAAGTGTGGCGATTGATCACCAGCCGCTCCGGTCCAGGCCAGGACTTGCACGTTGTCGCCAAACCTCTTGCGTAGCATCGACCGGGTCTCATGCCAGAAATCGGCGTTGACCGCGCTGCGACCTTCCACCTCTTGTGATGGGCAGGCCACGTTGACGGCCAGCGCGATCACTGTCCGATCGGCATTGAAGAAGAAGAGCGTATCGATGTAATGGTCCTCGTAGCCTTCCATGGCCCGAAAGGAAGGCTCATCTGTCTTGCCGTACATTTGGGCGCTGCCGTCGGCGTACACGGCACGGCGGTTGTGTGCCACGAGGGCATGCCCCAGTCCCCAACCCACTCCGGCCGGCCGGCGATTGGACCAGGCACGCACCACGGCCTCTTCCAGGCGGTCAACAAGAAACCCAACGTATTCGATTGGCCTTATGGCATCTTCATCAGGAATGACGTATACGTCTTCTCGCATGACGGGTGCTGTGTGTGTATGTGTGGCACTGAGAAACAGCTTGGCGATATTGAAGTCCGACAGATGTGGCTTCACCCGATCGCGCAATCGCTCCTGAATGCCGTCTCGGACTGCAACCAGATCACAGGAGACGATGATGGCCTGATCAAGGGAGTTATCGCCAGCGCGCGTCTCCATCGCCAGGACCGTCGCCGTTACGGGACTCTCCACCTCACGGGCGACTCGTGTATGCCGCTGGCCGGAAAGAGCTACCGGCTTTGATGGCGTGATGTCGACCTGAGTGGTGCCGACCCATAACTCGCCGGCGACCGATTCCATCCCCGCGAATAGCACAGTGGTAAGAAGGCAAACTGTAACCAGAAGGGGTCGTTGCATGGCAGAGTCGTTCCTTTCTGCTGGCGCACCACAGAACGTCCCAGTCGTTCTTGTAGTCCGCACAGTCTTCAAAGTCGCCAGGGACTGCGCATTGCCCTGGTCAGCATTCGGCTTGCTTCAGGGTCGTCGATGAAGTCCTCTTTCTCTGGATTCCAGCGCAGCTTTCGACCCAGTCGCGTACAGATATCCGTAAGATGGCAGATGGCATCTGTTCGGACGGCCACGTCGATGGGGCAGATCGTTTGGGCTCTCGTCCTGACGGCATCGAGAAAATTCCGCTGATGACCCTTGCTCTCGGTCAGATGAATCTCGTTTTGCCCGATCACCGAGGTCAGCAGTGACTCGGGCTCGGCCCAGATGCCTTGGCGATTGACATGGACCCAACCTTCCGTGCCCTGGAAGGTCACACCCTGTTTGTGTTGCTGGTTGTCCATGTACACCAGAGTCACGCCATCCGCATAGCGATGATGGACCTTCCAGCGGATGGCACAGTCGGCCAAACCGTCTTCGGGGAATACCGCGGTTCCTTCAATTTCCACCGGACCGGTCTCGTCCGTGCCGTGTCCCCATTGTGCGATGTCCACGTGGTGGACACCCCAGTAGCCCCCGATGCCGCCCAGGCAGTAATCCGAGATGTGATACCAGATGGAGTAGCTTTCGTCCTTCGTCCAGGGACGACAACGTTGATAGGTATAGGGTGTCCACGGCGCCGGACCGAGCCACATGTCATAGTCAAACCCCTCGGGCACGGCTTGGGTCGGCTGATTCGGAAAGGGGAAGTCGTGCGGGACGCCGACCAGGATGGTGTGCAATTTGCCGATCCGGCCATTTCGGACCAATTCACAGCCATACCGAAAATTCCGGTCGGATCTCTGCTGCGTGCCCCATTGAAAGACGGTGCCATATCTGTGACAGGCTGCCTGAAGGGCCTTGTCCCATGCCAGGCTCAGGCCCAGGGCCTTTTCCGTGTACATGTCCTTGCCCGCCCGGGCGGCTTCGAGCGAAACAGGGACATGCCAATGGTCCGGTGTCGCGACGCAGACCGCATCAATGTCATTGCGATGGCATACTTCGCGAAAATCATTGTATGCCAGGCATGCGGTGTTGCCATAACGCTCGTCCACAATGCCCTTGGCCTTCTGCCGCTGGTTTTCGTGGACGTCACAGACGGCAACGACCTGGACATCCTTTTCAGCCAGAAACGCCCGCAGCAATCCCGTGCCCTGGATTCCCAGGCCGATGAACCCCATCGCGATGCGATTGCTGGGTTCAACGGCGCTGCCCCGTCCCCGAACCGTTGAAGGCACGATCTGCGGCGTCGCGATGGCGGCGACGGCGGTTTGCAGTGCATTTCGAAGGAACTGACGACGATCGATACTTGCATTCATGGCTTCTTCCTACATTCTCGGTTTTCACACCTTTCTTTTATGACGAGAGTCGGCTCCTGTCTAGGTGTGCCACGGACTGCGCATGGCGCGGGCCAACAGGCGCGTGGCCGTGTCGTCGCCGACAAATGCCTCCGCGTCAGGGTCCCATTTCAAGGAGCGTTTCAGCTGGTGTGCGATGATCGTCAGATGTCCTAGGGACGCCGACCGATGTCCGATCTCCGCGCCGCAGCTCGGGTGTCGCCGAGTACGAATGCAGTCGAACCAGTTCGCGTGATGGTTGTTGTCGCCGATGTTCACCTCTCGCGTCGTCAGCTTCATCCGTTCGAAGAGGTCATCGGGGCCACCCTCGATCTGTCCGCCGGTAGTCATCGAAGTGACCCAACCGCGCTCTCCGACGAACACGCCGCCGAAATTCCCTTCCAGCCTGGCGTTGGAGGGCACGGCTTTGTACACATCCTTCACCATGCCCCAGTGGTCGACCAGGTGCAGGAGCGTGCCGTTGGCGTAGCGGCAGGTGAGCGTCGGGTATTGGCCCGTGCTCGGGTGGATGAACTCGACCGGCCCGCTGTTCTCGGCGCCCAGTGCGTACTGAATCACGTCTGCGGCGTGAGAGTGGTACCACGTGACTGCGGCGGCGCCGAAGTCCTCGTGAAACGCCCAGGGCACGACGCCGGGAATCGGATTCCGGTGGTAGGCGCTGTTGTACGGCTGCCAGGGCGCCGGACCCACCCACAGGTCCCAGTCCAACCCCTCGGGCACCGGCTCGGCAGGCAGGGCGAAATGCTGCGGAGCATACGAGTCGACGCCAAGATGACCGCCGAGTTTCCCCCAGAGCGTGAAGACCGACTTGATCTTGCCCAGCCCGCCGGCGCGTACGAAATTGCAGACCTCGCGAATGGTTGGGATGGAACGGTATTGGGTACCCGTTTGAAAGATCCGGTCGTATCGCTGGACGGTCTCGACCAGTTGGCGTCCCTGACGAATCGTCAGCGAGATCGGCTTTTCGCAGTAAATGTCTTTGCCGGCCTTGGCGGCATCGATGGCCAGCAGGGCATGCCAGTGGTCGGGGGTAACGATAACGACCGCGTCGATATCCTGCCGTGCCAACAGGTCGTGATAGTCATTGTACGTCGCGCAGCCGCGGTACGGGGCGCCTCGCCGACGAGAGGCGTAAACGTCCTCGACATGTTCCTTGCCTTGGTCGCGCCGCAGGCGATCCACGTCACAGACTGCCAGCACCTGAATTTCGGGGTCCCCGGCCAGACGATGCAGATGGCCGCGTCCCATGCACCCGTGTCCGATCAAACCGACGGTGATCCGTTCGTTTGGGGCCGTGTTGCCTTCCGCACCCGATACCGACGAGCGGGCCATCCAGGGCAGCGCAATGGCACTTGACAACGCCGCTGTGCGCGCCATGAACGTACGCCGGGTGCAGTTATCGCGAGATATCTTCTGTGTCAACGTTTCCCTCCTTCCGCCAGACGCACACTCATCTTATTGAAGAACTCGATGTCCTGAATCCATCCGCTCCCCGTGGGGGGGCCGTCACGCCCGTATTCTACCGTGAAGATGGTCGACAATGGACCCGACATGGAGATTCTGGCGAGAAGCGGAGTAGTGCTTCCGGCGTCTGCCAAGCCATCCGCCTTCACGATCTCCGGTGCCGCCTCCAGCGCGAGACCTCCTGTCTTGCCGGCGAGGGCTTCGCAGCCCATGATCCGGGCAAACGCGATGATGCGCTGGCGATCCGCCTCAGTGGACGGCTCGTGCTCGTTCTCATAGACCAGCAGGCGAACGCCGGCAGCGTCCAGCTTCAGACGAATCTGTCTCCTCTCGTCAGCGGTAAGCCGACCATCGAAGTCCTTAGAGATCTCGTGGCTGACCTTCTGGCGATTGCTGCCGCCGACGTACAACAGACCCTGTTCCGCTGCTTTGTCGATAAGCTCGAAGAGGGTCAATTCCTTCACGGGAGACGGCATGAGAACCAGGCGCCAGCCCAGTCGCTCCTGCGCGCGGACCGCAGGAGTCAACTTGGCGCTGGGCGTGGTCGGGGCCGGTAGATCGCCGAGTGCAAACTGGGTCGCCGCCAAGTAGAACTGCAACATCTTTGGATCCCAGAAGACGTAGGGATTGTGTGCGATGGTGCAGTAGAAGACCCGCCCACGCCCGTATTGGCGCACCCATGCCAGGGCATAGTCGTCGTCCTCGCGATGGCAGTTGCCGCGTGGTTGTCCTTCGAACGTGGTCTTGGCGGTGTCGATACTAAGAAGCACCCGCACGCGATCTCTGGAGTAAGGTCCATGGACGCGGAAGAACTCATCGCGGTAGTCGAAATCCCGGCCTTTGAAGGCTTGATTGATGGGATGATCGGGGTCGTCGAGCTTGATGAAGACATGCTCGTCACTGTCCCGATGGTTGGCTCCTCGCGCTCCCAGCATGATGCCGAACTCGGGCCAATCCTCGTGGGCGCCTGGCCAACGGGTGAAAGCCACCGACGTGCCATGTACCCCCATCAGTCCACCCCCCGCGTAGACGAAATCAACCAAACTGCGCCGCAGGACCGGGTTCTCGAAGAGATTGCCTACGGTGTTGTTGAGAAATACTGCATCGAACTGGCGCAGAGAGGCCGATTCGAATATGGCCGGGTCCCTGCTGATGACCGTATCGTAAGCGCCGGTCCGTTGTCCCATCCGCGTGAATGCGTGATTGGCCGTGGGGATGGAGCCATGCCCGCCGTAGCCGACATTGAGATCGAAGATCAGCAACTTGCGCGGTCGCCGCGGCGTGACAAATGCTTTCGTGGGAATGGCTTGTTCGATGCGTTGCCGCTCCTGAGAATCCCCTCTGGCCGACGGCTGAGCCATGGCCTGCTTCAGCCAAGGCGCGATCAGCACGCTGGTTGCCGCTGTGGTCTGGCCGAGGAACATTCGTCGGGTCAGGATTGTTCTGGGCATGGCCCGTTCCTCTATCCTGTATCTTACTCTTGTCGGTGAAATGCCAGCCCTTGCCAATGCAGGTCAAGAACCACAGATCAATGTAGTGGATGTAAGGCAAATGGGCAACGGTATTTCCCGCCTGCACCGGTACCCGAACCACGCTTCGACGAGACCATCCGATCTCGTGTGATGGAGGAGAATCGAAGGTAATAGCCGATGCCCGTCACGCGGGAAGCAGTGGTTGCACCGCATAGCCCCAGCAGGATGGGCCAATTTCATCAACCCTCCTTCGGCAATGACGAGTCTCTTGGAAGGTCTCGAAGAGATGTTGACGATCAACCGGCTGGGTTTGCCCAGCAACCTGTGCCGGTGCCTGGGCATCACGAATATAATCGAATCTCCCAACACCGGCATCCGACAAGGCACCGGACGGGCGGATGGTGCTACGATGGACAGCGGCGTCATTGCTGTCGATGGCGAAATGCATGCGGCGAATCATAGGCTATCAGCAGTTGTGGATTCTGGAAGCCAAACTCCAGGCGACGGATGAGCAACAAGAACTTGCCCGCGAACGGATATGAGCACAGTATCTCAACCAGGAGTGGCCATCAACCTCCAACCGAGATCGGGATATCCTTTCGCCGGGGCTCCGCCGTGAGAAGATGGGTCCGCCGGACGCTCACAGTTTAGGTGCACTCAGTTCAGCGGACGTGTGTTGTACGATAGAAGAGAGGGGTCATACCGAAACGTCTGCGAAAGTGAAGGGCAAAGCGTGAGTTGTCGGAGTAGCCTACGTTCTTTGCGACACGCTTTATCGGCATCCTAGTATTCCTGAGGGTTTCAGCGGCCTTTTGGAGTCGGATATCTCGAAGATATTCTGTGAAGCTGGTTCCTCTCTGCTCCCGAAAGAGGCGTGCCAAATGCCCGGGACTAATCCCCGCGATCTTCCTGGCCAGCATATCCAAGTGGATGGGTTCGTCATAATGGAAGGCGATATACGCACAGGCCCGGTCCAGAGGATCTCCCGGCAAGATATTCGTTCCATTATGTTCGGCCAGTCGATACCAGATCGCTTCGAGATGGGCCTTGGCGAAGTCTTCGGCGGCGTTGGAATCACCATCCAGGATGGCTTCTGCGATCTGCCGGTGTCCTTCAAACAGCACATTGAGATCGGGCCAGTACTCCCGCATGGTTTCTCGGTGAAACGATATCTGGTATTTCCGGATTGTCTTATACACATGCAGTAGACCCTCGATCGCCGCCATCTGTACGATCATCATGTGAAAAGCCAGATCGGTATCCAGAAAGGTTCGGTAGTCGCCTTCTTGTGCGGCGCACTGCATCGCCTCAAAAACAGCGAGGAACGACTCGACATCGGCTCCTTGCGCCACTCTCATCGCGGCGTATCTGGCTGCCAGCCCATCTATCATTGCTCGCATGTCCATTACGCCCTTGGCTTGGGCAGGATTGATTGTATGCATACTCGGCACCTCTGCAGGATATGTCATATCGCGCGCGCAAACACGCCAAACAGGACAATTCACAGATAGGTCTTTATCACGATATAATACTGCCTATAATATAGTCAAGATTATCGATCATTCGACCGTACATGTACAGTATGAGTATATTCGAACATTCGGAGAAGGCAAGTCGTGATTCAAGGGTGTTGTGTCCTACATATACATGCCACCGATTTAGGGGCAGTCATCATCGGAAGGACACGTCCATGATCACATGGCTCCAAGAAGACTTCTGCTGGAGATAAACAATGAATGGGAAGATACTGCATAGAAGAGGCGGATTTACCCTAATCGAATTGCTGGTCGTCATCTCCATCATTGCGTTGCTGTTGGCTATTCTGATGCCTTCGTTGTACAAGGCGAGGGAGCAAGCCAAACGCATCTCCTGCATGAACAATGTCAAGCAGGTTGCCTTGGGGATCTATTTGTACTGTCTCGATCATGAGGGCCGGTTTCCTAATCACGATGAGATCGGGGGCAGCAACGTGCTGTTCGCCGGTACTCGGGGCAATTATCCGAATCACAAGGCGCATGAGATTGGGGCCGATAAGCGTATTGTCAATCCTTATATGGGGATCAAGGACGCAAAGCCGGACACGGACGTCGATGTGTGTCGATGTCCATCCGATAATGGAACTCCAGACGTATCGGAGAATCCTTGGGAAACGACTTACTGGCTCTTCGGCAGCTCGTACGTCTACAACTACTATGCTCCGGTTGAGCCCCATCCCCGAACTCTGAGCAAGACCCAGTTGGATAAGGTGGACACTCCGTCTCGTGTGGTCACAACGGGCGGTGCGCCCGTGTGGAACTACTGGTCGGGGGTGCCGGAAGAACGCCGGCAACGCTGGCATCGAGAAGGACAGAAGCCAATGGCGTCGATCGGTTTTGTTGACCAAAGCGTGCGCTTTATGGAGATTCTGCCGGAGAACACGAATGAGGAGTATACCTTCATTCCCGAGCGAAAGAACCGCAAAATAGTGCAAGAGGTGCAGTAGTAAGACAGGCCTCGATGCAACAGATACCGTTAGTGATCTATTGAGAAGGAGAATAATGTGAAAACGTTTCGTGGTCTTTTTCCGCCGATGATTACTCCGTTCACGGAGAACCTTGAGGTCGATGAACAGCGCCTTCGTGAACACGTGGATTTCTTGATCGGCGGTGGCGTGGACGGTCTTTGTGCCGGAAGCAGTACTGGGGAATTCTCGAATCTAAGCCGGGAAGAATGGGAGCAGGTGATCGAGATCAGCCTGGACCAAGTGGCCGGTCGAGTCCCGGTATTGGCTGGTACCGCCGCGATGAGCACGGCTGAGACGATCGAACGGAGCCGGTATGCCGAGAAGCTGGGGTTTGACGGGCTGCTGGTTATCTCTCCCTGGTATCAGGTGCATACGCAGCGAGAGATCTACGCGCACTTCAAGGCGCTGCGCGATGCCGTGTCGCTGCCGATCATGATCTACAATAACCCGCCGGTCACGGGTCTCGAACTCGGGATAGATCTGTTGGAGCGACTTACCAACGATGGCATCATCCAGTACATCAAGGATGCCAACAGCGATCCGTATATGCTATCTCGTCTGAAAATGCGGTTGGGAGACAAGCTCCATCTGTTCTATGGTCATGACAACAACGTCATCGGTGCCTTTGGCTTCGGCGCGACCGGGTGGGTATCGGGCTCATCGAATTTCGACCCGCGGCGGTGGTCCCAACTCGTTCACCTGTGCATCGACGACAACGATTATGTATCCGCACGAGAGTTATGGTACGAAATTCTGCCCTTTATTGAGGCGGTGACGGTCGGGTTGAACGGCGAGCGTCCTGACTGGATTGCGGTGGTCAAACGGGGTTTGGCGTTGCGAGGGCGAGACGTGGGATCGGTGCGCCCGCCCATGCTCCCGGTGACGCCGGAGATGGATGCGACACTGACCAAGATTGTCGGCGCGCTGTCCTTTGACGAGTCGAGTGACAAGGGCACACGCGAGCCGAGAATGTCTGCGACGACCCGCCTGTAATATTGCCAGGAGCGGCCTATGATGCCCCGTCACACGGGATACCTCCTACCTGTTCTTGCTTCAATATGTATGTCGGTTGCGGTGTTTCCTGCGGAGCCGACCGTTTTGTGGACCCCGGACACATCCGTTCCAAAGGCGGACGTATGTCCCTTGCTCGAAGGCGTTGAGTTCGCGGTGGTCAAAGCGAACGAGCCGGAACGGGATGGCTATCACTGGCTGCATGGAGCAGCGGTGTGCTGGCACGATGGGAAGCTGTATGCTTCCTTTGGGCATAACAAGGGCCGCGAGAATACGGCGGGCGAGCAGGCTCGTGGACGGGTGAGCACCGATGGCGGCAGAACTTGGGGGCCGACGTTCACCATCGACGCCGGTGACGGCAACCTGGCCGTCAGTCATGGCGTATTCTTGTCGTGTGGAGAATCGTTGTGGGCGTTCCAAGGCGCCTTCTATGACGACTTTCGCAGGACGCATACGCGCGCCTACGTTCTCGACCAGGCGACGGGTGTCTGGCAGCCGAAGGGCGTAGTGGTTGACGCAGGTTTCTGGCCGATGCAAGAGCCGTTGAAGATGGACGATGGCAACTGGATCATGGCCGGGGCACGAATCGCCAAGGGATATGACGACATGGAGGGCAACCTGCCTGCGGTCGCTATCAGCCACGGCGAGGACCTGACGAGGTGGGACTTGGTGGTGATCCCCAGCGCGGAGGGGGTACCGGCCGGGTCCATCTGGGGCGAGTCGACTATCGTCGTGGATGGCCCACACATTCTCAACATCTCCCGATGGGGCCAACCGATTGCGTTGGCGTCGGTCAGCTTCGATTATGGCCGTACATGGACGCCAACGAGACCAAGCAACTTGCCCATGGCAGCATCCAAGCCATATGCCGGAGTCCTTTCCACCGGTCAGCGATACTTGATTTGCACTACTACAGCGGATTCCGGCAATCGCCGCAGCCCGTTGACAATCGCCGTGAGCCGGCCGGGAGAAGAGGCCTTTTCCCGCGTGTTCGTCATCCGAGACGCGGTGCACGATGGTCCTGGGGAGTCGGATCGGCGAGCTCGGCTTTCCTATCCGTACGCCGTCGAGTACGATGGGAAACTCTATGTGGTGTACTCGAATTCCGGCAGCAGGGGTGGCAACCGCAACAGCGCGGAACTGGCCATCATCCCCATCACAGCACTGAGTACTGCCGCCTCCGCCAAGTCTTCGAAACAACCTATGATTGCCGACAGGGCGCTTGTTGGATCCTGGTCCTTCGAGGATCTTGGAGATGCGGTCGCTCAGGATACTGTAGGCAATCATGGTAGGATCCATGGCCATCCGAAGCCGGCTCCTGGGGTCGTTGGCTCTGCGATGCGGTTGAACGGTTCAAGCGACTATGTGGCGATTCCCCATAGTCCGGATCTGGTCTTGCCGAGGACAACCTTCAGCATTTCCGCCTGGGTGAACATCTATGGGCTCAATCGTGGTCAACAGATGATTGTGGCCAAGAACGTCTATTCGGCGGGCCAGCGGGAATGGGGGTTGATGGTAGATAATGACAACCGATTTCGGTTCTACCTGCAGCAGGATGGCTGGCAGACGGTTGGATCGAAGACGATACCCACAGCCGGCCTATGGTATCATCTGGCGGTCACGATGGATGCAGGTCGGGCCCGACTCTATGTTAATGGCCGGCTCGAAGGGGACGCGGTGCTGGGATCGAGCATTCCCCGGACGACGGCGCCCATGACGTTCGGGGGCATCAACGACGGCGGCCAACTCAGGCAGATGCTATTTGGTGCTATTGACGAGATCTCACTCTATCGCACCGCTCTGACAGCCGGGGCCGTACGGACCTTGGCCGACAAAGCGACAACCCCGCATCAGGTGCCCGAACCTCCGACTCCGTATGAACTTTGGACCGGCGGCTCCATGCCCTGGAGTGCCGAGATTCCTGTCCTCAAAGGTGTGGAGTTTCAAGTCATCAAGGAATACGAACCCCGGGTGGACGGATACAGATTCCTGCATGGGGTAGGGCTTGCGTGGCACAAGGGCAGGTTATATGCGTCTTTCGGCCACAACAAGGGCCCCGAGAACACGGGGACCGAAGAAGCAAGGGGTCGGTTCAGCACCGACGGGGGCAAAACATGGAGTGAGGTCTTCACGATCGAGTCGGGGAGTAACAATCGGGCGGTCAGCCATGGCGTCTTCCTGTCGCATGAAGGCACTCTCTGGGCTTTTCAGGGGGCCTTCTACAATATCATGGAGCGGATTCACACCCGGGCCTACACTCTGGATGAGGCGACGGATCAGTGGCAGGCCAAGGGAGTCGTGGTGGATGGCGGATTCTGGCCAATGCAGGAGCCGCTGCGAATGGACGACGGCAACTGGATTATGTCCGGCTTCGCCGGGGGGCTGCCGGGAGTAGCCATCAGTCAGGGGGACGATCTGACCAAATGGGACTTGGTCGTTATTCCCAAGGATGCATCGGTAGGGAAGATCTGGGGCGAATCTACGGTGATCGTCCAAGGCAATCGCATCATCAATGTGTCGCGTTATGGCGAACAGGCAGTCGCTCTAGTGGCGGTGAGTGAAGACTACGGACGTACCTGGACCCCCTCCAAGCCGAGCAATCTGCCGATGGCCACCTCCAAGCCCTACACAGGAACACTCAGTACGGGTCAGCACTACCTGATTTGCACAACCACGGCGGATAGCGGTGGGCGCCGCTATCCCTTGACGATCGCTCTGACACGCCCGGGCGAGATAGAGTTCAGTCAGATCTTCCGTATCCGGGGCGCCGAGCACGAGGGCCCCGGCGAATCGCACCCCGGGGCGGCACTGGCCTATCCCTATGCCGTCGAGCACGAGGGGCATCTCTATGTGGGATACTCCAACAGCGGTGGGGGAGCAGGACGTGAGGGAAGCGGAAGAGAGTTGTGGAACAACAACAGTGCGGAACTGGCCGTCATACCTATCATGTCTTTGGCGGTCCCGGCCGGAACGCCCGGAGGCGACGCCCGCCAGGTGCAATTATGGGGAGGGCCGGAACCACTTCCATCTGCAAATCGTATCGATCCTCTCATGGATGTGAGCTACCACATCGTTCATCCACTGACTGAGGGATGGGAGTTCCTGCACGGCGCAGCAATCACTGAATTTAAAGGGACATTATTCGTCAGTTTCGCTCACAACCCTGGCAAGGAGAACACAAGAACCGAGACGCTGCGCTGCCGGCGATCGGTCGATGGTGGCCGTACTTGGACATCGCCAGAATTTATCGGACCGGGGTTTCCGGGTGAGGAGCGCCATAGTCATGGCGTATTCCTGAAACACCAGGACCGCCTGTGGGCCTTTGCCGCCCGATTCGGCGAAGGAGAGCCAGGCCGGTTTCCGGGTCTCAAAACTGAGGCATTCATCCTGAATGAAACCACCGATCAATGGGAGTCGCAGGGAATCGTGGCTCAAAATTGCTGGCCCATGGATCACCCGACCCCGATGGACAATGACAACTGGATCATGGGTGGTCTGGACCGCAATTGGCGGTCTGTGGTTGCCATCAGTCGGGGGCGCGACCTCACTCAGTGGGATACGATTGCGATTCCTTATCCCGAGGGCACGGGTTTTCTGGAGACCAGCGTCATCGTGGACGGTGCGAACGTGACAGCGTTCATTCGAAACTCTCCGACCGTGGCAGTGGCGACCAGCCAAGATTTTGGACGTAGCTGGTCTGCGGTCGGCCAAAGCAATTACCCGATGTCTGCCGCCCAGCCCTTTGCCTCGACTTTGAGCACCGGTCAGCGGTATCTGATCTCGAACATTGGTAATCGGGACACGCTGGTGATTGCCGTGAGCCGACCGGGGCAGAGCGAATTCGTTCGCGCATGGAGCATTCGGAACGGCCGTAAGCCTGAGGTCGACTACCAGGGTCGAACCGCCGGCGGCGCTTGGGCCTACCCGTGTGCTTACGAGCATGACGATAAGTTGTACGTGGTCTATTCGGTACGGAAGCTGGAATGTGAACTGGCGATCATACCCATCGGGGCTTTGGCAGCTGATTGATGAAGATGATGCCCTTTCGACATAGATACAAGCACCACCGACTCGGCACCCTGCTGCTTACCGTCAGCGGCAGTTGCCTGCTGGTTTCTCTGTTGCTCGGTGTCGCCAAAGTACCCCGCGGGCTCGGTGTGGGCCTGATCGTAACCTTGGTGCTGCTGGCTTTGGCCGTATCGGCCAGCGACCGGTTCAGGAACCTAGCATTCACGGTGTGGGTTCTTGCCTTCGTAGTCAGTGCCCTGTTCTACCCGTCGGTCTTCATCGCATGGGGGTCCTTTGAGTTGAGCCGAGCCATCGGTCCCCTGGTTCAGATCATCATGTTCGGGATGGGGATGACCCTGACCTTTCGCGATTTCGGTCGGATCGTTCGCATGCCTAAGGCCGTGCTCATTGGCATCGCCCTGCAATACACCGTGATGCCTCTCGCCGCCTTCATGTTCGCCGGTCTTTTTGGGTTGGGCTCTGAGGTGGCTGCGGGCCTGATCCTGATCGGCTCCTGTCCCGGCGGCACGGCCTCCAACGTCATTGCCTACATTGCCGGAGCCAATGTGGCTCTGTCGGTCACAATGACCGCCTGTAGCACACTGATTTCTCCCGTAATGACTCCGTTGGCGATGCGATTGCTGGCTGGCCAATACGTGCCGATTGCTTTTCTGCCAATGATGATCTCCATCCTGAAGATCATCATCGTTCCCATTGTGTTGGGATTGCTCATCAACCGCTTTCTTCCCAAGGTGGCGGAGAAGCTGAAACCTTTCATGCCAGTGATGGCTATGTTCGCCATTTGCATGGTCATTGCGGTGACGGTCGCATTGGCCCGCGATCAGTTCATGCAGGTTGGGTTGGCCTTGTTCGGAGCTGCCGCCTGCCACAACGCGTTGGGGTACACTCTGGGATATTCCGGCGGACGACTGTTTGGCCTCAATCGCAGAGACAGCCGAACGATTGCTCTTGAAGTAGGAATTCAAAACGGAGGAATGGCCACCAGTCTGGCCTTCAACGTCCTGAAGAGTCCTATCGTTGCCATGGGCTCGGCTGTATTCGGACCGTGGAGCGCCGTGACCAGTTCTGTGCTGGCCTCCTGGTGGCGGCGCGACGCCGATTTACTTGATACGACCAGAGATTCCAAGCTGCCGAACGGACCTGCGACGGGTGTGCTCGTGTCTCCGCTGGAGCGGGGTGAATAGCCATGTGGAACGGCCTGAACAGAGGCGGCAGGATCATTGAGCCATGAACAGCAGAGAACGATGCCTGGCTGCGATTCGAGGAGAAGAGGTCGATCGTGTGCCGGTATTTCCTCTTCTGATGGCTTTTGCGGCCGACCACATGGGAGTGAGTTACAGGGAATTCGCCACGAACGGGGCCGCTTTGGCGGAAGCCCAGCTATTTGTCTATGAACGCTTCCGCCCGGATGCCCTTACCGTGGCTTCGGACACGGCCCGATTACCGGCTGACTTGGGCGGGGATATCGCCTATCCCGAAAACCATCCTCCGTTCGTGCGGTCGCCCATCCTTCGTGATCCCGCCGAACTCAAGTCCCTCCGACGACCGGATCCCATCCGAAAGGGCAGTCGCATGGCTGACCGGCTTCTTGCCCTCGAGACTCTTCGAAAAGCGGTGGGAGACGAATGTCTGGTTCTCGGATGGCTGAACATGCCGTTCGCCGAGGCGTGTCTGGCCTGTGGACTGGAAAATTTCCTTCTCCTGCTTAGCGATGATCCACAAGGCGCGCATGAGATTCTGGGGTTCATGCAGGTGTGTGTGATCGACTATGGTCTGGCCCAGCTCGACACGGGCGCTGAAATGCTGGGTCTGGGCGATTCGGCCGCCTCATTGCTTTCTCCGTCACTCTACCGTGAGTTTGTTCTGCCCTATGAGCGGCAGGTTTGCGATGCTTTTCACGATGCCGGTACCTTGACCAAGCTCCATATCTGTGGCAACACGACGGCGCTTCTGCCGGACATGATTGCCAGCGGCGCCGATCTTTTTAACGTGGACCATCTGGTCGATTTTGATCATGCACACGACGTCTACTCTCAAGCAGGGGTGTGCTTCAAGGGCAACCTTGATCCAGTGGCAGATTTCATGGACATCACTCCAGGCGAATGTCGTTTTCGCTGCGTGCAGTTACTGGAGAAGACAGGGACGCCCAGATACATGCTGAGCGCAGGCTGTGAGATACCGGTGGGCGTTGCCGACGAGGTGTTTGATGCGTTTTGTGAAGCCCCTCGTACCAGTGAACCGGACTCGCCGTATCCGATAACAGCATAGATTCCGGCACATCTTCGCTGCCGGGACAATGGGAAGGAGGCTACGTGATGAGTATGGCAAAGAAGGTTGCGTCAATGGAGGTCTTCCTGATCCTCAGTGCTTTCGAAAGGCGTTTGATATTTCCCTCGTTGGCTCTTTGTCGCAACCCCGGCGCTATGCGAATTCGAGCGCCAGAATAGCTGGATTCAATCACGTATACCTTCCCCGTGGGTTGGTTGTGAAGCATAGAAGCCGTATTGACGATGAATGACTGGGGAGCACGTGTTTCGACTTTGTGAGGGTGGTCGCTCGATCATGAGCCGTTTGAGTGTGACCACAGGCATGATCAGAACGAACAAACTTTACCTGTTGGAGGTGTTGCCATGAGATGGGTGCAAATGAAGAAGAACCGAGAATCACTGTTATGGACCCCGGTGGGCCTGATCGTCGTCTTGATGGCCACCGTGGCGGCCGCGGGATCGTATGACAGCGCGATCCTCTCCGACCAACCCTTTGCCTACTACCGCTTTGAAGATGGCACCAGCAAGGACGGGGACATGGTTGCTGATGAAACAGGGCAATATAACGCAACCTATGTGGGCCAGCCGAGTTTGATTGACGATAGCCCTGGCATAATTGGAGGTACCTCGCTGGAGCTCCTGGCTGGGACACCTGAATCGTATGTAACGGCACCGCTGGGCCCCTTGGGTAGCGTTTTGGGTGAGGGTGCGACCTTTGAATTCTGGATCAAGACTACCGATGCCCGCGTCCAGAAGCGGATCTTCGGAGCATTCAACACGGGCAGCAACACATCTGTGACGATCGCCAGCAACAGTGGTCCGGCCTACGAGCCAGTGCTCGGCAGCACTCAGGTCTTCATGCGGAAGCAGGGTGGTGGCGACTATGCAGCAGCATTCGATCAGTCCGTGGTGGATGTCTATGATGGGAACTGGCACCATGTCGTATGGACGTTTGAGAATATGGCCAGTCCCGGCCCGGACCCATTCCGGGTCTATGTCGATGGTGTCCAGGTACCGCTGACCTATGGTGCGACATGGACATCGGCTGGATTCGCTGATTTCGAACACCCTTTCTATATCGCCAATGCGGGACGCACTACGCCTTTCGGCGGCGCTACGATAGAAGGCCAGTTGGACGAATTTGCTGTCTATGACTATGTCCTAACAGAGAACCAAGTCCTTGCCCATTACGACGCCGCTTGGACGGAACCCACATTGGCGTCGGGTCCTATTCCGGCTGTTGGCGAGACGGATGTGGCTTGCGATGTTGTGCTGCAATGGACGGCGGGGGAGTCGGCCGCGACCCACGATGTGTACCTTGGGACTGTTCCTTCGGATGTCAGCGAGGCCAATCGAACGAATCCGTTGGGTGTGCTGGTCAGCGAGGGCCAGACGGCTGCCACTTATGATCCTGGTCTGCTGGAATTTGGCCAGACCTATTACTGGCGGGTCGATGAAGTCAGTGCCCCGCCCGATTCGACGGTTTACCAGGGCAGCGTCTGGAGTTTCAGGGTCGAGCCGGAGGGTCTGCCGCTTGCGGGCGAACGGATTACGGCGACGGCCTCCAGTTGGATCAGTGCCGATGAGCAACCGAAGAATACGGTCGATAGCTCTGGCCTGTCTGGGGATGGGCTGCACTCCGTCGAGCCGACGGATATGTGGCTCAGCGGCGTTGTGGCGGCCGGAGAGTCGGCCTGGATCCAGTATGAGTTTGACAAGGTGTACGCGCTCCACCAAATGCAGGTGTGGAATCACAATACGGCAACCGAGCCTCTGATCGGCTTTGGTATCAAGGAGGCGACGGTTGAGTATTCGGTCGATGGGATGGAGTGGACAAGCGTGGGCGAGGTCCATGAGTTCGTCCGCGCACCCGGTAAGGCCAGCTACGCAGTAAACACGACGATTGACTTTGGAGGTGCTGCCGCCCGCTACGTGCGGATTACCGCCCTCAGCAACTGGGGCGGAGTGCTCCAACAATACGGCTTGAGTGAAGTCCTGTTCTCGTATATTCCGATGTGGGCCCGCCAGCCTGAGCCGGTTGCAGGGGCAACGAATGTGGATCCGCAAGTGACTCTACACTGGCGTTCGGGGCGCGAGGCGATTTCACATGAAGTCCACTTTGGCACGAGCGAGCAGGCAGTGGCCGACGGAACGGCGTTGATCGATGTTGTGACTGAACCCAGTTTCGATGTCGGTGCCCTGGATCTTGGTCAGAAGTACTACTGGAGGATCAACGAAGTTGACGACGCCGCAATCGACGTCTGGGAAGGTGATCTCTGGGTCTTCTCTACGAAGGAGTATTTCACGGTAGACGACTTTGAGAGCTATACCGATGACATCGAGGCCGGTGAGGCAATCTTCCAGACGTGGGTCGACGGGTGGGATAATGGGACCGGTGCCGTCGTTGGCTACATGGAAGCCCCGTTTGCCGAAAGATCCATCGTCCATGGTGGCCGTCAGTCTCTGCCGCTGGAATACAACAATGCCGAGTCGCCTTGGTATTCAGAAACAGTGAGAACATTCGATCCGCCTCAGGATTGGACCATCCACGGGGCTGACACCTTGGTGATGCGCTTTCAGGGTCGACCGGCGGGCTTCATTGAGCGCTCGTCGGGGGACATTGTGATGAGTGCGGCCGGCGCAGACATCTTTGGGACGGCGGACCAATTCCGTTTTGTTTACAAGCCGCTCACCGGCAATGCCACGATCACGGCCCAGGTGTGGAGCATGGACAACACCCATGCATGGGCCAAAGCCGGCGTCATGATTCGAGAGAGCCTGAACGCCGACGCAAAGCATGCCATGTTGGTCGTGACACCCGGCAACGGGGTCTCGTTCCAGCGGCGCACCCTGGCCAGCGACGCAAGTGCCTTCAATGCAGTGGCGGGCATTCAGACTCCTCAGTGGCTGAAGTTAACCCGCACAGGCGATGTATTCACCGCCCAGTATTCACCGGATGGAAGTGTCTGGCAGGATGTCACCGCAACAGACGAAGCCGGCAATCGAATCGATGTCAGCATTCCGATGAGTGGGGCTGTGTACATCGGCCTGGCTCTGACGAGCCATAATGTCGACACTTTGACCGTCGGCCAATTCACTGACATTTCTGTGGCGGGGAATGTCAGCGGCGGTTGGGAGACAGCCGAGATTGGCACTGACCATCCGGACAACGTCGCCGAGAGCGTCTATGTGGTTGTCCAGGATAGCACCGGACGAACCACGACAGTGAAACATCCCGACCTAGAGGCGACACTGCTCACCGGCTGGCAGGAGTGGCGCATCCCGCTCAGCGACTTTGATGACGCAGGCATCCGGCTCAACAGTGTCGAGGCGATGACTATCGGCGTTGGTGACCGCGAGAGTCCCGCACCAGACGGTTCCGGTTTGATCTATGTCGATGACATCCAATTTGGACACCGATATGTTGCACCGGCTCCCAGCGAACCGAACGCGGTTGACGTAGGACCCTATGGCAGCATGATTCTCGAGGACAAGCCGTTCGCCTACTATCGTTTTGAAGATGACAGCAGCAACGATGGCGAAACTGTTGCCGACGTAACAGGACGCTATGACGGTGTCTATGTCGGAGGTCCGGACTTGGTCAATGATGCTCCGGGTATACTTGGAGGTGCCTCGCTGCACATTATGGCAGTGGATCCGAAGCCCTATGTAACTGTGCCTCTGGGCCCCCTGGGTACTGCCTTGGGTGCGGGTGTAACGTTTGAGCTCTGGGTTAAGACCAGTGATACGGTCAGAGGGCGCTTCTTTGGAGCGTTCAACACGGGCAACAATACGTCGGTGAGTATGTGCGGTAATGCAGATGCGGCCTACACCCCGACAGTCGGCAGCACCCAGATCTTCATGCGACGGGAGGGCAATGGCGATTATGCAGCGGCATTTGATGATTCTGTGGTGAACATCTACGACGGGAACTGGCACCATGTGGTGTGGACGGCCGAGAACATGGTCAGTCCTGGCCCGGACCCATTCAAGGTGTACGTTGATGGGATTCAACTACCGCTCACTTATGATGCCACCTGGACGTCCGCCGAGTTCGCAGATTTCGAACACCCGTTCTATATCGCCAGTGCTGGCCGTGCAGCGCCCCTGCCCCCCGAACACGGCGGAGGAATGGAGGGTCTATATGATGAGTTTACTGTCTATGACCACGTCCTGAGCGAAGAAAGAATTCTCGCTCACTTCAACGGTCAATAGCCAACAGACACGTTCTCGTTTGCTGGTGGGGCCCGTCTCTGAGGAGGAGCAGGGCCCCTTGCGTTGAATAGTATTGCCGTGGGTTCCTACGGCCTACGGTTGAACTGTCACAGGTAGGCAAGGAGGGGCGGGGTTGACAAACTCATCGGAATCCGAAACCCACCACTTGAGCATACTCCCTGCGTGCCTCATAAGGTGGCCAGAGTTTTTCGCTTGCATGCGTACCCGACTGTAGCAAAATGTAGCAGAATCTGTGATCATCATGATCACCATGGTCAATATGACGATTTCGGCCTCGTCAAAAGAATCTGTGGGTTGTTATGGGCTCCGGTAACGCGCCGAGATTGTGATAGAGGGCCAATTCAAGCGTTTTTGGAAATCGGCATGTAAAAGGGACCCACCTCGGCGCCGAATTTGGGCCCACCTGAGGCGTACTATATCCGCCGTGGTAATGTCGTCAAGGGAATCATTTCTGTGCCTGTTTGCTCTTCTTGACCGACTCGCGGAAGCGGTAGCTCTCGCCGTTCATCTCGAAGATGTGGCAGTGATGGGTCAGACGATCCAGGAGAGCGGCGGTCATACGTTCCCCCTGGAAGATCTGGTCCCATTCGCTGAACGGCAGGTTGCTGGTGATCAGCAGACTGGCCCGTTCATAACGATCGGCGAAGACCTGGAACAACAGTTCGGCTCCCGTACGGCTGAAGGACAGGTAGCCTAACTCGTCACAGATCAGCAGGTCCGTCCGATCCAACTGACTCAGGAAGCGGTCCAGTTGATACTGCTTCTGTGTTTCTTCCAGACGGTTGACCAGGGCCGCCGCCGTGAAGAAGCGAACGCGTCGGCCGGCCCGACAGGCCGCCAGACCCAGGGCAATCGCCAAGTGCGTCTTGCCCACGCCCTGGCTGCCCAACAGGCACACATTCTCGTGCTGATCGAGCCACTGGCAGCGGGTCAGTTCCACGATCTTCTGCTTGCTCAGACTCGCGACGAGACTGAAGTCATAGGTGTCCAGGTCCTTGTGGACCGGGAAGGCCGCCTGCTTGATACGGGCCTGCAGGGCATTGGCTGAACGCTGGGCCGATTCCAGTTCAACCAGACGCAACAAGTATTGGAGGTAGTGGGCATTCTCCTGGGCGGCCTCCTGAGCGAGTTTCTCGTACTCGGCCAGGATCGTCGGCAGACGCAGACGCTTCAGATGCACCTGCAGCAAACGGTTCTCGTTCTCCAGTTTCATCGAGGTCTCCTTGTCTTGAGGATAGTAACCGGTCGAAGTGACCTAACGTCGGCATGGGGATCTGCACGGTTGGCGCCGGGGTCGCCTGCCGAGAGGTTGGATACGGACGCGCGCCGCGGCGTTCGTGGAGTCGATGCGTCGTCGCGATGATCTGGTCGGCATTGATAATGGCTTGGGAGCGACTGTGCTCAATGGCCTCCTGCACCACCGTCAACGGATATTCGGCCAGCAATTGCAGGATGCGAACATACTGCCGGGCCCCGGCCATCGGGCCATGACGCTGCTCGAAGTCTTCCCGCAGTTGCTCGAAGCAGGCCGGTAGCACCCAGCCATCGAACACGAAGGAATGATCCAGAGCCGCCGGCCGGCGACCGAGGATGGCCAGATAGTGACGCGGCTCGACGATCCATTCGCCCCGGGCGTAACTTCGTCGGTGAGAGGCGATCACGCTCTCCGCCGAGACCACGTCGATCCGGTCGATATAGGCTTTGACCGTCACTGTCGCGAACGCCCAGCGCCGAGGCACGCTGTAACGATTGGTGTCGAACCGCACGGTCTGATACTTATCGACCTTGGCCGAGGCCGGCACGAACGGGTCAAAGGGATGGGCCGGCAGCGCCAGCGCCGCCTGTTTATCCTGTTCGAACAATTCCCCGACCGTCTGGGTCTTGCCCGCCATACGGTGGTCCAGCCGGGCCAGGGCGCACCGCCGCAGAGACGCGTTGAGCTCGGCCAGATCCTGTACTGCCGGGACCGGCGTCGCCCAGTCTCGTTGGAGATCGTAGACGCTGTTTTCCACATAGGACTTCTCGTTGCCCCGCGCCGGCATACAGAAGCGGGGATCGAAGCAATAGTGACTGGCCAAGGCCTCGTACCGCCGATGCAACTGACGCTGGCGGCCTTTCAAAATCGCCGTCGCCACGGTCTTGGGATTATCCCACCAGACCTCCCAGGCCACGCACCCGAAGAACGCCAAGCCCTCGACCATGCCGGCCAGGATCGCTTCGGTGCGTTCGCTCGGCAACGCCACGGCGAAGCGAAAGCTACTGTAGCTCCACGTCAGCAGCAGGACCGAGACCAACTGACGCCCCTCAGGGAAGTCCACGTAGATGTGCCCGAAATCCCCCTCCAACCGCCGGCCGGGAGGATGCGTCAGGGGAATGAACGTCTCGCGGTGGTCTCGACGGTGCCGGGCGACGTAGCGGCGGACCTGATCGTAACCGCCCACGTAGCCCTCTTCCTCGCGTAGCCGCCGATAGAGCTTCGCGGCCGTATGACGCTGTTTACGGGGGGCCTGCTCATCATCGGCCAAAATCGCATCGATCACGGCCTTGAACGGACCCAGCCGTGGCGCCGGCCGATCCACCGGCACCGTGTACGGACGGGGCTCACTCTCTTCCAGAACCTGCCGGACCTTCTGCCGGGAATGGTGAAACCGTCGGGCAATCTCCCGGATGCTCATCCCGTCCCGATACGCAATCCGGATCTTACAGTACTCTTCCACCGTCAGCATCCTTCCTTCTCCGTCATCCAAGGGCCTTCTGCAAAAAGCCCTCAGCCTACGGAGATCACTGCGGTGGGTCCATTTTCGATGCCGATTGTTTCTTCCCGACGTGGGTCCCTTTTACATGCCGATTTCCAGAGGCGAATGATCTCTTCAGAACGAGGCTATTCCGGAGAGTCCAGGAAACAGTCCAAGAAGCTGTAGATCGCCATAGGCCGCTCGCTCGCACGTCGGAGGTTGAGCACGCCCTAAGGCTGGCGTTGAGAGACTACAGGCAATATTTTGCGAGTCCTGCTCCTTTGCTGGTTGATGACGTCATTGCTCTCGTGGACAACAAGCTCAAGGACAGACGCGCTTCGTACGATGTATTCACTTCGGTGTGCCGGAGCATGCGGATTCCCATAGAGGAGGGAAAGTTGTTTGTCTCACAGGATCTTCTGACCGACATTCAACCGAGCACTTCACTAGTTCACACTATAAGCGTAAATGTCACAGGGGCCGAGAATATGAAGGTTGACATAGGGCGGTCGGACCACACGATCATCGCAGAGAGAATAGACAAGCTCGAGTACAGACCTCAGTATGGCGTTAGTGAGGAGGAGTTCAAGGCGCTGGTCGAGCAGATGACAGCATTGACTCCACAGAATCGGGCGGAATTGGCGAAACATGTCGAAGTCATGCAGACTGCTCAGACTGAAGCTGAGAAGCAGAGTGCTCTCAAGACCATCAAGTCGTTCTTGAGCAGCCATGGAATTCCCATTGCCCAATCATTGACAGCCACATGCCTATTTGAGCTTGCGAGATGCATCGCGCTTTCCTGATAGAGACGCAGACATGTCAGGTACACCTCTCAGGATTTGGGCGGTCCTGTTATGCCTTGGCATGGAGGAGTCTTCCTTCGTGCCAGGCGGGGTGTTCGATGGTGCCGATGGTGTCCTTGCGCCACTCGAACTCTTCGGGCGTGGTGACAATCACGTCTTTGGGCAGGCGGATGTCGTGCAGGGCGACGCCGATTTCGACGGCCTTTTTGCGGCGTGAGCCGGAAAGGGGCATGACGATGAGCAAGTCGACGTCGCTGTCGGGTCCGGCGTCTCCGCGCGCGTGAGATCCGAACAGGATGATCCTGTCCGGATCGAACTGCCGAACGATCCGCGCGGCCATCTCGCGGATCAGCTCGTCATTCGACACCGTTCGCTCTTTCGCCTTGCTTCGACTTGCGGCCATTGCATCGCTCGTATCTCGTATCTCGTGACTCGTATCTCGAAGAGCCGCAGGCTGTAGGCCGGAGGCTTGAGGCCGCAGGCTCAATGGGTACACTTCACACTTCACACTTCACACTCTCCACTCGACACTTCACACTTCACGCTCGGCGCGTTGCCGGCTATCGCAGCTTCTTGTGCGTGAATTTTCGGGCATCTTCCCCCGTATAGTCTGCCGCGATCTGGCCTTTTCCGTATAGCTTCCATTTGTAGATGACCAGGCCTTCGAGGCCGACGGGGCCTCGGGCGTGGATTTTGTTGGTGCTGATGCCGACTTCGGCGCCGAGGCCGTAGCGGTAGCCGTCGGAGAATCGGGTCGAGCAGTTCCAGAAGACGTCGGCGGAATCGACGAGGGCCATGAAGCGTTCGGCCTTGTCCTTGTCGGCGGTGACGATGGCGTCGGTGTGGCCGGAGCTGTAGCGGTTGATGTGGTCGATGGCGTCGTCGAGGCCGTCGACGACCTTGATCGCCAGGACGAGGTCGAGGTACTCGGTGGCCCAGTCGTCGTCGGTGGCCGGCTCGCAGACGATGGCGTCGCGGGTTCGGGGGCAGCCGCGAAGGCGGACGCCCTTGGCCTCCAATGCGCCCTGGAGGGCGGGCAGGAGGGTCTCGGCGATGGCGACGTCGACCAGGAGGGTCTCGGCGGCGTTGCAGACGGCGACGTATTGGCACTTGGAATCGACGGCGATGGCGACGGCCATTTCGGGGTCGGCGTCGGCGTCGATGTAGACGTGGCAGATGCCGTCGGCGTGGCCGAGGACGGGGATGTTGGTGTGGGTCATGATGTGGCGGACGAATTCGTTGCTGCCGCGTGGGACGATCAGGTCGATGTGGTCGTCGAGTTCGAGCATGTCGGCGACGTCCTGGCGGGTTTCGAGCAGTTGGATCCAGCCGGAGGGCAGGCCGGCGGCGTCGCCTGCGGCGGCGATGGTCTCGGCGAGGATGCGGTTGGTGTGGGCCGCTTCGCTGCCGCCTTTGAGCAGGACGGCGTTGCCGCTCTTGAGGCAGAGGGTCGAGATCTGGACGAGGGCGTCGGGGCGGGACTCGAAGACGACGCCGATGACGCCGATGGGGCAACTGACTTTGTAGAGTTCGAGGCCGGTGTCGAGTTCGGTGGCGGCCAGCGTGCGGCCGACGGGGTCGTCGAGTTTGATCAGGCTGTGGATGCCGGCGCAGACGTCGGCGAGTTTGGCCTCGTCGAACTTGAGCCGCTTGAGCAGCGGGGCGGCGAGGGCGTTGCGCTCGGCCTCGGCCAGGTCGCGCTGGTTGGCGGCGATGATGTCGCTGCGGCGTTGGGTCAGGGCCTTGGCGATTTCGGTCAGGGCGGCGTTCTTGGCCTCGCTCTTGATCGCGGCCAGATGGATCGAGGCCGCCTTCGCCGCCTTCGCACGCTCGCGGATTGTCGTTTTGTTTGACATTTTGCCCTTTACCATTTAATCTCGGTCTCGTACAATACTTCCCCGATTATACGAGATCGGCTCCCGGCGATCAACAAACCGCCATCGCGGGTGTAGCTTAGGGGTAAAGCTCCAGCCTTCCAAGCTGGCCACGCGGGTTCGATTCCCGCCACCCGCTTTCGTGATTGTGTGTGGTTCAGCCATTTCATGCGGCCGCCGAAAGCACGTAGGAAGCGGTTTCGAGAATTTCTCGGACTTGTGCGGTAAACCTTGAGTTCGGTGAAATTCGATGTCGCCACAAGACACGACGCAGAGCCGCCAGCATATCCAGGAACGAGGGCTGGGTCTTGTGCGGGTTCCACGGCGTCGGTTCCGCGAGCAACGAAGGCTCTTCGACAGCACGTATCGGGTACCCGGCCTTCACCAGTGTCACCAACGCCAACACCAGGGGCGCCTGACGGTTGACGGTCCTGCTGCACCAGCCGCGGGTGGACTCGAACCCCATCTGTTGTTTGGCCTCCAGGGTACATTCCTCCACGCCCCAGCGGTCCGAGCATCGTTGGACGATCTGTGTCGGGCACGGTCGCATCGGTACAGAAGAAGAAATCGTCCTCCTGACGGCCGGCCGGGTCGCGGACAATGACCAGGCGAATGGGAACCGTCCGGCAGATGTGAATCCAACGAGCAGGCGATGCCCTTGCTGTCCCGCAGCGTCTGGGCCAGAAAGGCCCACAGGACAATCGGAGTCGAGAAAATGTCTCCCTGCCCGAAGGGCGGTTCTTCCTCACGGAATCCATCGCCCAACAAGAGGGCAACACAGAATCGAGACAAATGCTTTCTTCTCTGCGTCTCGTCTAACCGTCCGCGCAAGCGATCTCACGGAAGTGCCATTTGTCACAGGCCCCTTGTGCGATTCGCAGCGTGTGCCATCTTCGTCGGACCCGATGTCACGCGTGACATGGCCGGTGGTCCCTCCGAGGTGGTAACAGCCTTCGATGTGGGGCGGCGGGCCAGATTCTCCCAAGCGGGGTGCCCCGGGGCTGGTCGGTCGGCCAAAACGGCAGGATTATAGGACGGTCTCGGCGTGCGGCTCTATAAGCTCATTTCTAAAAAGCACTTAAGCTTCGCCGTCGTGACAGCTCCGCAATCCGCCTCGCAAAAAAAACGACAGAAAGTGGTTTTGTTGATTGACCGAGTGGGAAGAAGTGGTACCATTTCCCAGGTACTGACTATCGAGTGGAGCAGTTGTCATGCTGTTATTAACAGGCGAATACCAGCACGTTGTAGACGGCAAAGGACGTGTGCTCGTCAGCAACAAGCTGCGGAATCAGATCGACGCCGACGAGCATGGCAGCAACTTCTATCTCGTACTCGGCGCCAACGGCGTGTTGTGCCTGTACCCGGAGCGGTATTTCGAGCAGATCGTGCTGTCGGTGGCCCCGGGGGCGACGGCCCCCGATGAGGCGGTCGCCTTCGAGCGGATCGGCTTTGCCCTGGCCAGCAAGATCG
>Ga0209510_1000623_pt1 | contig 46876 bp, 39 predicted proteins | sample BiotimSIPDNA_FD_185749 | JGI IMG/M metagenome (GOLD analysis project Ga0209510, IMG submission 185749) | Anaerobic biogas reactor microbial communites from Washington, USA - Biogas_R1 time_0 SIP DNA (SPAdes) (version 2) | ecosystem: Engineered > Bioreactor > Anaerobic > Unclassified | place...
ATTCAATTCTTCAAGTGTTACCGGTTTCTCAACTTCGGCAACAAAATCGACAATCGAAACGGTCGGGGTTGGCACGCGCAGGGCATAACCATCAAACTTACCCTTGAGGTCGGGGATCACCAGGGCAACAGCCTTGGCGGCACCAGTGGTTGTCGGGATGATGTTCAAACCAGCAGCCCGGGATCGGCGGATATCTTTCTTGTGACCAGTGTCCAGGATCACCTGGTCATTGGTATAAGCATGAATGGTTGTCATCATACCATTCTTGATCTTGAATTTGTCATTCACCACCTTGGCAGCAGGTGCAAGACAGTTAGTCGTACAAGAGGCATTCGAAACAACATTGTGCTTTTCGTTGTCATAGACGCCTTCATTGACACCCATAACGATGGTTGCATCTTCACCCTTTGCCGGGGCAGAGATAACGACCTTCTTCGCTCCACCACGAATGATGTGAGCATCGGCTCCAATTTTACCGGTTTCGAGGTCCGATTTGGCATTGGTGAAAACACCGGTGCACTCAATAACGATATCGACACCCAGCTTACCCCAGGGAATGTTGCCGGGATCTTTCTCGCCAAACACCTGGACAACTTTTCCGTCAATCACCAAGTTGTTGTCTTCGTTCACTTTGACTTCCCCAGGGAAAATCCCATAAGTTGAGTCATATTTAAGCAGATGAGCGTTTTGCTTCACCTCAACGAGATCATTAATCGCAACGACATCTAATTTATCGTCTGCGCGTTCCAGGATGGCTTTTAATACCAGTCGCCCGATACGTCCAAAACCGTTAATTCCAACTTTTGTTTTCATAGATTTCCTCCGAAATTTTATTGAAAGTTTATCTAACACCATTGGTAGGCATTAAGAATCTGAACCTTGTTCAACGAATTATTATAACTTAATCCTATGGTCAAAACGAGGATTGCATTGACTTAATTTTATAGTAACTAGAACATTGAACTCATATGTTTTGATAACTAATACAGAACTAATGCGTTTTGCTTGACTTATTGATGCTCATCCTCTATAATAACCTTTCGCTGCGGGGTAGAGCAGAGGTAGCTCGTCGGGCTCATAACCCGGAGGTCAGTGGTTCGAATCCGCTCCCCGCTACTCAAGAGACTTTAGAGATAAAGTCTCTTTTTTTCTCCATATGAAAACGAGGATATAGCCTTGCCACTGACTGCTGTCCTCTTCCAAAAATTAATTTTTCTAATCGCATCAATTCCGTTGCTCATGATATTATTATGGTAGTTAATTAAATTGCTATTTGTCATAATTCATCTATAAGCAGCATAAGCAGCCAGGGGTATGTTATGGAAAACAAAATTGATTTTGATAGCAAGGTGGCGTATTATTTACAGCTTAAAGAATTTATCCAGCAGCAAATTGACTCGAAACTAATAGGAACTGGGGATATGTTGCCAAGTGAGGCAGAATATTGTGCCATGTACAAGATAAGCCGCACCGTTGTCAGGCAGGCATTGATGGAATTGGAACATGAAGGTGCGATTATCAAGCGCAGGGGTAAAGGGACCTTTGTTACCCGTCCAAAGATAAACATTGCCCTGACACAGTTAAAAACTGGGTTTAGCAAAAAATTGGATCAGCACGGACAGAAAACTGAGACCAGAGTAATGAAAAAGCACCTTATCGAACCTTCAATCAAGGTACGAGAATACATGAACCTGATAAAAAAAGAAGACAAGGTGATCCACGTTGAAAGACTTCGATTTGTGAATAACGAACCGATGGTTCTTCAAAATTTGTTTCTAAACTCACCTCTATGTGATCCCTTGTTGACGGCTGATCTCTCAAAATCACTTTACGAAAATATCCAAACCTTGTGTGGGCTTGAAATCGCCAATGGAGATCGGATTATCGAGGCTGTCGCTGCCAATGAAAAGGAATCCAGGTTGTTGAATGTCTATAAAGGCACACCGATGATAAAGGTAACAACATTCAGTTACCTTGAGGATCAAACTTTGTTGGAGTTTGCCGTTGATATTTATAGAGGGGATCGCGCGACGATTGAGACCAAGGTGGTAAATTACAAAACTTATGAAAAAAACGCGATCACGAGTTCGGACCCTTCGAACTATGTTTTAATTGCAACTGATTGATGCGGAGATATTAAGGAAAGTTCTGGTATGATTAAACTCAGGTAATCCAATCAACTTTCAAAATAGCAAGACGAATCTGGGGCAGGAGTGCAGCTGTTCTCTTCTTAATGGGTGTTTTTTAATTACTTGGCGAAGTGATTTTTCCTGTGATTAAATACATTCAGGTCTGGTTTTTTTGAAACACCAGGACCAACCAATCCTTATCCTGTAGTGTGTCGATGTGGGTTAGGTTGGCTTTGGTTGCAGCTTCGATTACTGTGGGAGCCTGGTGTTCCAGTATCCCGCCCATTATCAATATTCCTTGGTCTTCAACTGTGCCAGCCAAACCAGTCTCAAGCATTTCAACTAAAACATAAGCGAGGATGTTCGCGACCACAACCGGAGCATGGCTCAACTGGTCTGCCCTTTCAAGGATGTCAAGGTGGGTTCCGACTTCAAAGTTTATGCGTTCGTCCATACCGTTCAATCCCGCATTTTTGAAACAAGACGGGATGGCTTCAGGGTCGTTATCTAACCCAAGAACCTGGTCTGCGCCTAACCTCACGGCTGCAATTGAGAGGATGCCGTTGCCACAGCCGACATCAAGCACGGTTTTACCTTCGCAGCCATATTTTTCAAGTGCGATAAGGCAAAGCTGAGTAGATGGATGCGTGCCGGTGCCAAAAGCCATGTCGGGAGAGATAATGATCGGGATGCGTTTTCCTGCAAGGGTCGGGTCAACCCAGGCTGGCAGAATGATCAGTTTTTCGCCGAGTTTCATCGGTTCGTAGTGTACCTTCCAGGCTTCCATCCAGTTCTGGTCGATCAGAACCTTGTATGAAACGTCTCCCAAGGGGGCAATTTGACCCAAATGCCAGATTGCCTGGTCTACTTTCTGGCGTGTTTGTTCGATATTGTCATCAAAAGGAAAATAAGCGACCACCTGTACATCGCCGGTAGGTTTTTCTTCCTGTTCCAGCTGGTCGAATTTGGTCACACTATTCAGCAGGACCCCATCCGGTGCGTAACGTGAGAACACTTCTGCGACAGCTTCAGCCAGTTCCCCCGAACAGATCAATGAGGCTTCCAGCCAGCTGTCGATCTTAGCCACTAAACGCGTCCTTGATCTTGTCAAAGAAACTGCGTTCCTGGATTTTGATATCTGTACCCATGGTTTTACCCAAGGTGGTCAACAACTCTTCCTGTTCTTTATTCAGGCTGGTCGGGATATGCACGTTCACGGTAACCAGTTGATTGCCACGGTCATTTTTGTTGAGTACCGGAACACCTTTATCTCTTAACCTGAAAACACGACCTGGTTGGGTGCCTGGTGGTATGGTCAATTTTACATTTCCATCAATTGTGGGTATGGTGATTTCATCACCCAAGGCTGCTTGTGCCATGTTGATATCGAGATCAAGGAGGACATCATTACCGCTGCGTCTGAAAAATTTGTGAGGAGTGACATCCAATTCGATGTAGAAATTACCGTTCGGACCACCGTTTGCGCCGGGCTGTCCTTCGCCAACCAGACGGATTTGGTTACCATCGTCAACTCCAGCCGGGATAGTCACTTTTTTTGTGCTGGTTTTGCGTTCCAATCCGCTTCCACGGCAATTTCGGCATGGTGTTTCGATCATCTTCCCGCGACCACCACAAGTAGGGCAGGTTGCCACCTGTACCATCGAGCCCAAAAAAGTTTGGTGCACCTGGCGAACTTCGCCCTGACCCTGGCAGGTCTGACATGTACTGATTTCAGTGCCAGGATTGGCTCCGCTCCCATCGCAAACTGAACAGCGTTCGTTGCGGGTGATTTCAACATCTTTATCCGCACCAAAAACAGCTTCTTCGAAAGTCAGTTTCAAAGTTGTGCTGAGGTCCGCCCCTCGCTGAGGAGCATTTTGCCTTCTTCTTGCTCCACCTGAACCAGCGAATCCACCACCCATACCCCCCATCCCGAACAGGGCTTCAAACAAATCGGAAAGATCCATATTGCCATAATCTGGCATGCCCTGGGTGTTTACCCCGGAGAACCCAAAACGGTCATAAGCAGCCCGTTTTTCAGTGTCGCTCAAGACGCCATATGCCTCGTTGATTTCCTTGAACTTTTCTTCTGCATCAGGGGCTTTATTCACATCAGGGTGATATTGCCTGGCAAGATTGCGAAAGGAGTTTTTAATCTCTTCTGCTGTTGCATTCCTGGATATCCCCAGAATTTCGTAATAATCTCGTTTTTCTGCCATCATTATCTTTTCAAATTAACATGCCTACACCTGGCGAACTCAGCCCAGTGTCTGATTCTAATTGATTTTTCCAGCTTAACTTTCCTGCGTAAATTCACCTTCAACGATATCCGGATCATCAGAGTCTGGGGTTTGTGGATCATCTTCTGTTTCTGGCTGCTGGTTTTCTTCAGCCTGGCTATAGGCAGCTTGCCCTATCTCCTGCAGAATTTTCATCAATTCCTCAACAGAATCGTTGATCGCGCTGATATCCTCCTGGTCTTTGAGTGAGTGGATTTTTGCGATCGAATCCTCGACCCTCCCCTTTGCATCAGCCGGGACCTTATCGCCCAGGTCTTTAAGCGTCTTTTCGGCTGTGTAGACAGCATTATCTGCGGTGTTACGCGCTTCGATCAGATCCCGGTGCTTTTGGTCATCGCTGGCGTGGGTTTCGGCATCCCTACGCATTCGTTCGACTTCTTCATCAGTCAAACCAGAAGAAGCTGTTATGGTGATGTGCTGCTGACGGTTAGTAGCTTTATCCTTAGCAGTTACATCTAAAATACTATTGGCATTCATATCAAAAATCACTTCGATCTGGGGCACCCCGCGTGGAGCAGCTGGTATGCCATCGAGCGTGAACTTGCCTAACGATTTGTTGTCTGCTGCCATTGTGCGTTCACCTTGCAACACGTGGATTTCGACCGAGGTCTGGCTGTCGGAAGCAGTGCTGAAAACCTGGCTTGCCCGGGTTGGGATTGTCGTGTTGCGCTTGATCAGAGGTGTGGAGATTCCGCCAAGAGTTTCGATGGAAAGCGTCAGCGGGGTTACATCAAGCAACAGAATATCGGTCACATCGCCGCCCAAAACGCCTGCCTGGATGGCAGCACCAATTGCGACTACTTCGTCGGGGTTAACCCCCTTGTGAGGTTCTTTGTTGAATAATTGGCGAACAGCTTCCTGAACAGCAGGCATGCGGGTCATACCGCCTACCATAACGACTTCATCGATATCAGAAGGCTTCAGGTTGGCATCGGATAAAGCTTGCTGCACAGGTTTAAGCGATTTCTGAACCAGCTCTCCGGTCAGTTGTTCCAGCTTAGAACGTGTGAGCGTGGTCACAAGGTGTTTCGGACCTGATGCGTCCGCAGTGATGTAAGGCAGGTTGATCTCAGACTGCATCGTGCTGGAGAGCTCAATTTTTGCCTTTTCTGCCGCTTCCTTTAGCCGCTGTAAAGCCTGGCGGTCTTCACGAAGGTTGATGTTATTTTCTTTCTTAAATTCGTCCGCCAGCCAATCAATAATTCGCTGATCGAAATCATCACCACCGAGGAAAGTATCCCCGGACGTGGATTTGACCTGGAAGACGCCATCGCCTACCTCAAGGATGGAAATGTCAAACGTTCCACCACCGAGGTCAAAAACAGCAATAATTTCATTCCGGTCTTTTTTGTCCAGTCCATAAGCCAGAGAAGAAGCGGTTGGTTCGTTGATAATGCGCAGCACATCCAGACCAGCGATCTTTCCAGCATCTATGGTCGCGTTACGCTGGACATCATTAAAATAAGCAGGTACGGTGATGACAGCCTGGTCCACCTGTTCGCCCAGAAAAGCTTCGGCATCACGTTTGAGTTTTCCGAGGATCATGGCAGAAATTTCAGGAGCAGTGTAATCTTTGTCAGCCAATGCAACCCTAACATCACCATTAGGAGCGCTGTTGATCTTATATGGAACCAGGCTTATTGCCCGCTTAACTTCAGCATCATCAGCCTTGCGCCCCATAAAACGTTTGATGGAAAATATCGTGTTTTCAGGGTTGATAATTGCCTGGTTGCGGGCTACCTGTCCCACCAGGCGTTCGCCGTTTTTGTTGACAGCAACCACTGATGGTACAAGGCGATTGCCTTCTGCGGAGGTGATCACCACGGGTTCTCCCCCCATCATCACTGCAGCTGCTGAGTTGGTTGTTCCTAAATCAATGCCAATAATTTTTCCCATTTAATGATCTCCTATTTTGCTACCCGCACCTGGGCAGGTCTGATTACACGATCTTTAAGCTGATAACCAGTTTGAACGATCTCGATAATTTGTCCATCGGTAAACCGATCATTTTCTTCATATGTGACCGCTTCCTGGTTGAGCGGGTCGAAAATGTCGCCTGGCTTCAGATCGATCACGCTCACATTTTGAGTTTCGAGTGTTTTAAGCAACTTCTTCCGAATCAGTTCGATTCCTGCAATCCAGCTGGCACAGTCGAGGTTGCCAGGAACGTGGTCAAGAGCTCGCTCCAGGTCGTCCACGACCGGAAGGAACAACTTGACGTGATCACCCAACAATCGGTCTGCCATGGCTGCGTTTTCCTGGTCGACCCTGCGTTTATAATTCGTAAAACTCGCCCTTTCGCGCTGCCAGCAATCTAAATATTCATCTGCTTTAGCCTGCAGATCTGTTGGGTCATCAACCATGGGATCTTCCCGGTTGTCTAATTCTTCAAATTCATGGTTGGTTTTATCATCTTCTGTCATTGTTTCCTCATCATCATATCGCTATGTACATTAATCTATTAAGTTGTCTGAAACGAAGGCAGACATAAGCTCTCCTACGTATCGAACGGTACTGATTGTCTGTTTGTAAGGCATCCTCATTGGGCCCAAAATCCCAAGGGTTCCGCTGAGCTGATCGGGGATGCCATACCGGGTCAGGATAACCGAATAATTTTGCAGTTCCTGCCAGGTGCCTTCTCCGCCTATAAGCACCTGCACACCACCGATATCCTCGGTGAGGACGGTGCGTGAAATAAGGTCATCAAGCATTGATCGCTCTTCCAGCAATTTCAGGGGAGAATTTGCTGGCTCATAATCAACAAAACCCGGGGCACCAAGAACATAACTAAGCCCATCCAGGTAAAGTTCGCCAGTAACAAGTTTATTTGCCAGGCTGAGCTGCTCTTTGATTGCATCCATAACCAGGTTGAGGGCAGGGTTGCCCGAAGGTGGGAGATTGCTGATTTGCTCAAGGGTTCGGTTTTCGCAAAGCTGGTTTACCTGGTTTGCCAGTTGAGAAAGTGGTTCCTGGGTTTGTCCGGTTTCAAAAGAAAGGATCTGCTGTTGAATTTCTCCGCCAACCAAAACCAAAACCATCAAAACCTGGCTGCCCCTTGTGGCAATCAGCTCGAGGTGCTTAAAGGTCACTTTTTGTGTGTGGGGGGCAGTGACAATTGAAACGGCTTGCGATTGATTTGCCAAAACAGAAGCAGCTAATGGCAGCCAATAGTCCAGCCCTTTTCGAGCCTGGTAAAACTGGTGGGCAATCATGTTGCGCGTAGCTGATGGCAGGCTGGTGTGCTGCACCAGGTTGGTAACAAAAAACCGATATCCTTCCTCGGTTGGAACCCTGCCGGCTGATGTGTGAGGCTGCCTGAGAAAACCCATTTCTTCGAGCGTGTTCATTTCGTTTCGAATAGTAGCAGAGCTGATTTTCAGGTTATATTCTTTAAGTAAGGATTTTGAGGCAACCGGCTGGGCTGTGCGCGTGTGTTCGTGCACAACCAGGGAGAGGATAATTTTCTGTCGGTCGCTTAATTCTTTCATTGCTTTCTCAATAATAGCACTCTCGATCTGAGAGTGCTAAATTCTTGGTTTTAATGTTACCATGCGTAAAAATGCTCGTCAAGAAAAGCATAATCTCACAAGGTTAATTTTGTATTAGAAGATAGATTCCAGTGAGGCAGACCATGCACCCCTATCCCCTGGATCGAATACAACCTACGAACTTTGCACCATCACGACCTGCCGGTCGACACCGCCAAAGCGATATTTGTATTCCTCTGCTCCCCGCATCAAATCCACTTCTTTCAACCCTTGTTGGATTGCCCGTTGGATCAGTTTAGATAACAAAATCCAACCCGGCGAATATTTGCTAAATTCCGGGTTCCAGCCGGTGTTGTATACCCAAAGACGATTTTGGGCGATAAAGTTTAAATATCCGGCGGCTTTTTCTCCATCAAGGAGCAGGTAAGCAAGGTAGAGCCGCCCCTTTGCAAAGGCAGCCTGACCTAAAGACAGCAGGTAATCTTCCGTATCTTTGGTTAAAAACTTCTTCTTTTCTTCTTCATTTTGCATCAACCCGATAAAAAAGCGCATCTCGTCAGCTATTTTTGTTGAATCTTCAACAATATACAACTCAGTCTGATAGTCTCGCTCAATGTTTCGCAATTTTCGCCTTATCTCATGACGCTGCTTTTTATCCAGAGACTGCAGATACTCTTCCCAGCTCGCAGGAAGGATGATTCCCGGTGCTGGTTGCAACACTCGCTGTGAATAATTGCGCTGTCGCTCAATGGAGGCTGTTTCTAAAATGGGTAAAGATGGCGAATCGCTCTGGAAGTTTTCAAGATCAAGGTTTTTAACCGGAATCGTCTCATTCCGGTCGATAAAGTCCAATAATGCCGGCAGAAAAACCAGCAAATCTTCCTCAGCAGCGATAAAGTCGAGATAATCAGTGATATTCACCTGACCAATAAAACGCAGGGCTGCTGGGTTGTCTTCTTTGCTTGATATGAACAAGGGTGCGATGCCTTTTAATATCCCACCTTCATAACCTACTATGATACAAAGCTGGTTTTCAGAGCGGTGCCACTCTCCACCACCCAGGGTTTGCCACCAGTTAAATTGGTACCAAAATTCTAAAAAAGGGTAGGGTCTGACCGATTTTTGAACCAGGTCGTCCCAGGCTTCTTCAAGCTTAATCCAGGCTTCAACGTTATTAATGAGGGATAACTCCATAGGCGAGATTATACCCTCTGGCACGAATTGTGTACTGTTTTGTACTGAACAGACGTGACAATTACAAGTAAGGTAGAAATTATGAATTATGATTTGACGATTTATAAACCCGAGGACAATCCCAACCTTGTCTTTTATGCATCTGGTGGACAAAAACAAAGCGCCCGCGGTCGTGAAAAAGACATTTTGTTTGTTTTGGTCAGTTCAACCAGCCAGAAAACTTTTAATCCGGAAGACTTGGGAGCCGTCCTTGAAAGTCAGGGAAAATTATTCTACAAAACCAGCGGTTCGGTTACCAAAGCCATACGGGTTTTCGTCGATGGATTAAACAGGTTTTATCAACAACAAAACAGCCATTATGATCAGCCGGAAACATGGAACACAGCGTCACTCAGCCTTGGAGTTATCCACCATGACACGCTTTTTATTGCCCAGGTGGGTCAGAGTTCAGCCCACATATTGCGGGCAGATGCTGACGAGCTTTTTTTTGACCCTGACATAGATCGCCGGGGGTTGGGCGCGACGACGGTCGTGCACCCACGTTATTTTCAAACCAGCCTGATTGGCAATGAATCGATCCTCTTGCTGCCGGATCCACAGGCGTTCGATGCAGCAGACATTTCCCTCGAGCAACAAGTAGATCAGGGTTCGCCTTCAGTTTATGTTCAGGTCAGACCAGGCAGCGGAAAGCTTATCTCTATGGGGCTGGAAGAGTATCAACCCGAATCAGTTGAAACCTCAAAGGTTGAGATGCCTGAACCGGGGCCCGAGGAACTTGATCTGCCTCTTGAAACCCAGCAAATAGATACAACCGATGCCGACACGATTCTACCCACTCAAACACTGGCTGAAGACTTGTTTACACAAGCTGTGCTTTTGCCGGATAGCCCCGAGGATTATTCTGACCAGGAGATTACCCAGGTTCACAAAGAGATTGAGAGCCATGCATCAGAGAGCCTTGAGCTTTCAGCTGAAAGCTACCTCGATTTCAGCGATGAAGAGAGCCCTGTTGAACAGGATTTTGATACCGTTTCAGAAAAAGAATGGGCTTCAATGGAAGCACCAGACTTTTCCAAAATAAAAGAAAAAGCCCTTCATAGTGTTGCGACCGGGGCAGGCTGGCTGCGCCGCGCTGAAGAAAAGGCAGAATCGTTTGCTGCTTCTACAAGAGTCTCTTCCGTTCATCAGCCAGGTGCGACTGCGGAGCTTTCTATATTAGCCAAAACTCTGATCGCTATCCTGGTCCCGCTGGTTTTGATAGCGATTGCCTCTTTGGTTTATTTCAACAGGGGTGAATCGCACGAATACAACTATTATCTTGCCCAGGCGCAGGCATCGGTCAACAACGCGCCCCTTATGCAAACCACCGACCTTCAGCGGGAAGGCTGGGAACAAGCACTGATTTGGCTTGACCAGGCCGCTTTGTTTAAGAATTCGGATGAAGTTATGTCACTTCGGCTGCAGGCTCAGACTGCGCTTGATTCTCTCGACGGAACGCGCCGGCTGCAGTTTTCGCCTGGTTTCGCTCACTCACTATACCCGGGCTGGAGCATCACAGCGATTGTTTCCTTGAATAATGACCTCTATTTACTCGATCGGGCAAGTGGTTCGGTGATGTATATGAGATTACGTAACACCGGATATGAATTGGACGATCAGTTCAGATGCGGACCAGGAACATATGCTGGCGTGGAGGTTGGAAAATTGGTTGATATGATCAGCGTTCCGCTGAACAACCCTGCCAAGGCACCGGTTGTGGCAATCGATAACAATGGAAATCTGCTTTATTGCAGCCCTGGTGGTTCTGCCAGCGCAGTTGCTCTGACCAAGCCGGAAGGTGGTTGGACCGAACTGAAGAAAATGGTGTTTGACAGCAACCGTCTTTATATCCTCGATCCGGGAAACGAAGCCTTGTGGGTTTATCGCGGTCTTACTTCAAATTTCGCCAACCCACCTACAGCTTTCTTTAACGACCCAACGATTGCGCTTTCTTCTGCAATAGATCTGGCAGTTGAAGGTGAAGAGCTCTTTGTGCTCCATGACGACGGTCACAGCTCTCACTGTATCTCGTCGTCTGTTACTGGCATGATAAGTTGTGATGATCCATATCCCTATCTAAAAACTGAAGGGAATAATCAGGACCTAAGTTTTGCAAACCTGCGTTTTGATCAGCTCGCTTATTCACCTCCACCAGACCCCTCGGTTTATTACCTTGAAGCTCAACAGGCGGCGCTATACCAATTCAGCTTGCGCCTGAACCTGAACAAGGTCCTGCGCTTTGGCACTGCGGACGGGTCCGCACCGACCCAAAAAGTGACTGCATTTTTCGTTAGCCCAGACAGGAGGGTGTTCCTTGCGTTTGGCAACCAGCTTTTCCATGCCCTTTTGCCCTAATAATTTAACTCACGTCAAGGGACCTTCTACGGTACAATTCTGGCTATGAAACTCACCCAAATCCTTGATTTTAGAGGCACAAAATATCCGTTCATCATCCTTTCCATGGTGTTGAACGTCGCCTGGGCGCTGATTTTTTTCAGCCTGATGGATACCATGATGCAGCGCTATGGGGATGCGATGCAGGGGGTTGATACCTCTTTGATGCTGGGAATCTTTTTGGGATCACTCTCCATCGGATTCCTGATGACACTTTTTACCAAAGACAGGCGCGGCGCTACTTATGGTATTTACGGTGGAATTGCTGGTTTGGTGGTGATTGTTTTAATGACATGGAGATCGGGTTTGCTCGCCCCCCTGGTTGGCTTTATGGCAATATTTGGCGGCATCAACGGGGGCACACTGGGCGAGATGTTTCAGCAAATTCAGCGGAAGAAGAAGTAACTCTGTTTATGTGCTGCTGGTTGGCAGCCAGGGCATTTGCGGTCCGTCGATGCCGAGGTGCTCCGCCAGGGCAGCCCGCATCGCTGTGCGATCGTCCCAGTCATATTCGGTAGTGATGAAACACATCGATTGTTCATGCCCCTTGCCGCAAGCCATCACCAGGTCTCCTGGCTCAGCCAGATCGATCGCTTTACGGATGGCATCTCCCCGGTCAGCAACGCGATAGAAGCTCTCCCCTTCCACACCGCCGACCGAAATTGCAGCCTCTGCCATATCCTGCAAAATGTCATCAAGCGATTCTGTGCGCGGGTCTTCAGCGGTCAAAATGGTGATATCCGCGCCTTTGATTGAGGCGATCGGCATCATCCGACGTTTCTCCCGGTCGCGAAGCCCTGCCGAACCAAAAACGGCGATCACCTTTCCGTCGGTCAGGGAGCGGGCAGTTTCCAGTGCAGCTTCGAGAGCATAGGGAGTATGTGCAAAGTCGACGATCGCGGTGAAATTTTGCCCCAGGTCAATTGTTTCCATACGTCCAGGCACAGAGTTTTGAGTTGCCAGTGCATCGACTGCTGATTTTGGGTCAATCCCAAGCCCCAATATACAGGTCGCCAGGGCAGCGAGTGCGTTCGAGACGTTATAAATTCCGACCATCGGGCTCTTCACCTGGTAAACCTGCTCATCAATATGGCAATCGAAGCACAGTTCCGCAGTGCGGTTGACGATGTTGTCTGCCCAGATGTCAGCCTGGTTGATGCGGCTGTAGCTGATTTGGTTTGGTGTCGCGATTCGCTTCATATAGCCGTAGGATTTATCGTCCTTATTCAGAATGGCAAGCCTTGGGTTGCCAATGCCTTTTCGGGAGGTCGCCCAAAGACTTTCAAACAATAAGCCTTTGGCTTCAAGGTAACGCCGATAATCGCCATGGTAGTCAAAGTGTTCGTGGGTAACGTTTGTTACAACCGCAATGTCGAATTCGCTGGCTATCGCTCTGCCTTGTGCGAGACCATGTGAAGTGGTTTCCAGGATACAGTGAGTCATACCGGCACGGACCATCTCTGCCAGGTATGCCTGGATATCGGGCGAATCGGGTGTGGTAACATGAAAACCTGTGTCGATTTCCGTGTCGCCTACGAGGGCGTTTACTGTCGAGATCATGCCAGCTTTTACACCAGTCTGAGTCAGAATGTGGTGAATCATGCTGGACGTGCTCGTCTTCCCGTCGGTCCCGGTAACGCCGATCATGCGCAGTTTTCGGGCAGGGAAGTTTTGTGTGGCTGCTGCCAGCCAAGCCAGCGCTTTACGAGGATCGTCATCGATTTCAAGGTAAGCGATTGCTAAACTGGGCGGAGCCGGGCGATTGCTGATGATCAAAGAAGCACCGCGTTCTATGGCGGTCGGAATATAATCGAAACCATCAAAATTATCGCCCTTAATCGCGACGAAGGCGTCGCCGGGTTTAACCAGGCGGGAATCGCTGGTGACCGCCCGTATTTTCACCTCAGGGATTGTGCCCCTGGTGATGACGGGAATTTTGGTCAACAATTTCTTCAGGTTTTTAAGATATGGTCTGCGCATAGAATTAGCTCTTTGATTGATAAATTTTCTTCTTAAGAAGGAATGCTAACAGTAAAAGTAGCGCCAGTCCAATAAGAACCAACCCGACAACCAATGATGTATGCTGGTTCATGGACGTTCGAAGCTGGAAGGGAATTTCAAAGCTGACCTGAGGGGAGATCGCGTAGTTGCCGCTGAGGTTGCTATTACCCAAAGCCATTTTGATAACGCCATCTGTATCGAAGGTTGCGAAAGGCACGATTTCCCAAGAGATTTTGTGGCGGCCCCTTTCGAGCGGGGTCAGGATGCGTTTTCGAGGGGTGATTACACTGCCGCTGGCATCGAACTCCGCATCAAAGGTATAACCGCTGTCAAGGTTTTGTTCGAGGGTGCTGTCGGATTCGAACGTGAGTGTGACCGTGTTATTTTGATTGATCAGCAGCTCAGTCGGATAGCTCACCATCACTTTTAACAAACCAGAGGAACCATGAGCCCAGTCGCTCAAAGTTTGTGCCTGGGTGGTTGTTTCCCGGGTTTGATTGGCACGTATTGCCAACAACCCAACCCCGGCAAGGAGAAAGATGATGGCAATGATCAATAAGGCAACAGGTCGTTTTGATTTCATATCGTCTCAATTTTACCCTTGAGAATGGAAACCGGGGAGCTTCGTCAAAGCAAACAGCAATTCTCATTTTGGAAAATGTCGGTACGGGCGGGTTCAATACGTGAGCGCATTGCCATTGCCCAATATGAATGTACGGGCGGGTTCAGGACGAGAGCACTTTGCCATCAACCACTCCGCTAAACCCGCCCTGACCCTGATGGAATCAAGAATCCATTGTTGTGAATTATGGGCTTTTTGGGGCGGGTCTTGCTGGGTTAGAGAATATTGGAGCTCTTGATTGGGACCCGCCCGTACGGTTGTTTGTTTGGTGTGAATTTGCGGAAGGGGTCAAGTACTGCTCGCTTCGCTAAAGAGGCTCGCGATGACGTTTCCCTTACCCCTGTCATTCTGAACGCAGTGAAGAATCTTGCCCTTGGTAGGATAAGATCCTTCGTTCCTCAGGATGACAATACCTTTTACCGTCATCGCGAGCGAAGCGTGGCGATCTGCAGTTTATTAGCATTGACAAAGGATTACAGGCAGACTCCCACGCCCCCTTATTGTGGGTTGAATGGGGCGGGTCTTGCTGAGTTTGAGAATATTAGAGCTCTTGATTGGGACCCGCCCGTACGGTTGATTATTTGATGGAAATGTTTCGATTAAAAAAATGTCGGTACGGGCGGGTTCAGGACGAGAGCGTTTTGCCAACACGCAATCCGTCAAACCCGTCCTGACCCTGATGGAATTATGAATCCATTGTTGCGAATTATGGGCTTTTTGGGGCGGGTCTTGCTGAGTTTGAGAATATTGGAGCTCTTGATTGGGACCCGCCCGTACGGTTGTTTATTTGGTGTGAATTTGCGGATGGGGAAATCTGCAGTTTATTGGTATGGACAAATGATTACAGGCAGACTGCCACGCCCCCTTATCGTGGGTTGAATGGGGCGGGTCTTGCTGAGTTTGAGAATATTAGAGCTCTTGATTGGGACCCGCCCGTACGGTTGATTATTTGATGGTAAAGTTTCGATCAAAAAAAGTCGGTACGGGCGGGTTCAATACGTGAGCGCTTTGCCATCAACCACTCCGCCAAACCCGTCCTGACCCTGATGGAATTATGAATCCATTGTTGCGAATTATGGGCTTTTTGGGGCGGGTCTTGCTGAGTTTGAGAATATTAGAGCTCTTGATTGGGACCCGCCCGTACGGTTGTTTATTTGGTGTGAATTTACGGATGGGGTCAAGTACTGCTCGCTTCGCTAAAGAGGCTCGCGATGACGTCTCCCACCGTGTCATTCTGAACGAAGTGAAGAATCTTGCCCTTGGTAGGTTAAGATCCTTCATTCCTCAGGATGACAAAACCTTTGACCGTCGTTGCGAGGGAGCGTAGGGAATGCGGCTTGTTGTATCGTAGGGAACGAGGCTTGTCCCGTTCCGAATCCCGGTATTTGGTATGAATTTGCGGATGGGGTCAAGCCCCATCCCTACCGATGTTAATATCGAGCGTCCGTGATTTGGACCCACCCGTACGTTATTGATTTATAATCTTAATCAATACAATCTTTTTACTGTTTTGGCTATTGGAATTATAAGTAAAATGAATAACACACACGATGAAGCCAGCTGGGAGGGTAGTTATGGCAAACGAGAAGCTTTCGGAAGCCAAAAAAGCAAAATATGACGAGTTTTACACTCAATATCGCGACATCGAAAAAGAAATGTCTGCTTATGTCGAATATAACCCCGAGGTTTTCAAGGGCAAAACCATCCTCCTCCCCTGCGATGACCCCGAATGGAGTAATTTCACCAGGTATTTTGCCCAAAATTTTGAAAAACTGGGACTAAAAAAGCTGATCAGCACCAGTTTTGCCGCTGAAAGCAAAACCTATAAAGAATTTTATCAACCCACCCTCTTTGAAACCAGCAAGCCTCAATTCGATCAAAAGAAAACAAACATCAAGGGCAAGATTTTTAGCCTGACCGGTGACAAAAATCTGAATTCCCTGATTGATATTGACGATTTGGAATGGGAATATCTGGAAGGCGATGGCGATTTTAGGAGCGACGAAGTAAGCAAACTGCGCGATGAAGCCGATATCATCATCACCAACCCGCCTTTTTCACTCTTTCGTGAGTTCCTTGCCTGGATCATGGAAGCAAAAAAAGAATTCGTCATCATCGGCAGTTTAAATGCAATCACCTATAAAGAAATCTTTCCTTTAATCATGACTAATCTAATTTGGTTGGGAGTTGGCTTTCAGGCAGGCAACGCTTATTTTTCGACTCCTTCTGCTGAAACATATGGTCAGGGTGTTTACATGCCCGAAACTGGTCTTGTGAAATTTAGAAATGCCTGCTGGTTCACAAATCTTGACCACGGCAAAAGACATAAACCTATCCCTCTGATGAGCTATGAAGACAACCTGAAATATAGCAATCATAAAGAACTCAAGGGCAAAAGCGCTTACGATAAATATGACAACTACGATGCAATCGAAGTCCCTTTCACCGATTCTATCCCCAGCGATTATGAAGGTGTAATGGGCGTCCCGATTAGTTTTTTGGATAAATACAACCCTGAACAATTTGAAATTTTAGGAGCAACACAACGAGGATGCCACGATTTAGTTCCGGACACAAAAAAATATGATAGCTATTGGGAAATGACACAAAGTGGCAAAAAAACAGGTTCATCAGGTAATAAAACAAATGAAAACGCTAATCTTTTAGGTAACGACGGTAAAAAGAATTATTTCATTAATGCAGAGGGCAGAGTAATCCAATCCGCCTATCAAAGAATTTTTATCCGCCACAAGAAGGCTGAGGCAAAATGAAAACAACACTCAGAACCGAAATCAGCGTCAAAGATGTTTGCGAAGGTTTTGTTTACAACGAATATGAAGGCAAAGGCTTGTTTGGCTTAGCCGGCAAGCTCACCATTCAGCCCGAATATCAGCGCAACTATATTTATGCCGACGGCAAAAAAGACGTGGCGGTTATCGAATCTCTATTGAAGGGTTATCCCCTCGGTCTGATCTATTTCAACAAGGTCAGTGAGAACGAATTCGAAGTTTTGGATGGGCAACAGCGCATCACCAGCTTTGGTCGCTATGTGACCAATAAATTCGCCATCATGGACCAAAACGACATCCCCCAATATTTCAGCGGTCTCGCCCAGGATAAGAAAGACAAAATCCTGAATGCGCCTCTCCTGATTTACGAATGTGAGGGAACCGAGTCCGAAATTAAAGAATGGTTCAAAACCGTCAACATTGCCGGTGTCCCGCTCAATGAGCAGGAATTGCTCAACGCGGTCTATTCCGGTCCATTCGTGACCCTGGCAAAAGCCGAATTTAGCAACAGCCAAAACGCCAACGTTCAAAAATGGTCCGCCTATATCAGAGGCGCCGTCAACCGCCAGGATTTCCTTGCGGTCGCCCTCGATTGGGTCAGCCGCGGTCAGGTTGGCGATTATATGAGCAAACACCGCTACGAGACGAACATCAACGAACTCAAGACTTATTTTAACGGGGTGATCGACTGGGCTTCGGCAGTTTTTGATGATGTCGAAAAAGAAATGCGTGGGCTGGAATGGGGCAGGCTTTACGAAACTTATCATCACAAAGCCTATGACCCGAAAGAAGTCTCCAGAAAATTGCATGAGCTTTACGCTGACCCCTTTGTCAGCAGCAAAAAAGGGATCTTTGAATATATTTTGGGTGGTTGTCAGGATGTCAGATTGCTGACCGTGCGGGTTTTTGATGAGGCAACGAAGAAAAGCGTTTACGCCATCCAAACAGAGAAAGCGAAAGATACAGGTGAATCCAACTGCCCGCTCTGCGCGCTTGGGCACGACGCCAACCGGACGAAGATTTGGAAATTAGCTGACATGGACGCTGACCACGTAACCGCCTGGAGTAAAGGCGGCAGCAGCGAAGCCAAAAACTGCCAAATGCTCTGCAAAACCCACAACCAGGCGAAGGGGAATAGGTGAGGATATGGCGTGGGATGATACTTTATCAAAAGAACAAAAGATTGTCACAAAATTTATTGATACTCATGCCTGTCTTTTGGCTGGCCCAGGTACTGGGAAAACCAGATGTATAACTCGACGAATTGCATATCTAATTGAGGAACGCAATATTAAGCCCGAGAGAATTTTGATTCTCACATTTACAAGGAAAGCAACTGCTGAGATACGGCAACGATTAACAGATGTGTTAGGGAGAAAGATAAACATAAGAGTTTATACAATACATTCCTATGCATTAATTCAGTTGTTAAAACATGGCGGTGGGCATATGTTACCTAAACCATTAAGAATTGCCGACGATTATGAGCAAAAGGAAATTGTTATAAAAGATCTGGCTTCGCGTCTTAATTACACTATTGACGAAGTTGATTTTGAGCTAAAAAAAATGCAGAATGGCTGGGAAAAACTTGGAGACGATAAACGAACCCCTGACCCACGTTTTGTTGCCGCATGGAATGACCATCGAAGGGTTTTCGGCTACACACTAAGATCGGAATTAGTTTATCAGCTTAACATAGCATTTGAGGAAAACAGAATAACACCAGAACAATTTGACCACATTATAGTGGATGAATATCAAGATTTGAATGCATGCGAACTCAATGTAATAAAAGCCCTTGCCCAAAAATGTGAAAGACTCTATGTGGCTGGAGACGACGACCAAAGTATCTACTCTTTCAGAAATGCAGATGCAACAGGTATCAGAAATTTCGATGTTGCTTTTCCTGGAAGTCAGGGTTTAGGTCTCAAAGAGTGTAAGCGATCAACGCCAGAAATTTTAGCTTTAGGGGACTACGTAATTAAACAAGACCTAGATCGAATTGACAAAAAAAATTTCACCAACATTAAGGCAAATCCCGAATCTGTAAAAATCCTTTCTTTTTATGATCAAAATGATGAAGCAAAAAGTATTAGCACTCTTTGCAAGTGGTTGATTGACAACAAAAAGTGCTCACCATCAGACATTCTAATACTCTTAAGGAACAACAAACACAAAATATTCTCCAAGCCTATTGTTGAGGAATTGACAAACAAAGGGGTTGAAATCATAGAAGCTTCTAATGCCTCTGAGAAATTTAATGTACCCGATACAATGAGTAGTGAAACAAAAAAACTTGGCAGGTTGTTTGTTAGCTATTCACGTTTATTAATTTCAATTCATGACCAGCTTGCTTGGAGGTCTATCTTAATGCTGGAAAATAACGGCATTGGTATAAAGACAATTGCGGAGGTTGTGCGTTATGCTGATGAAAATCATATTACTTTTTACGAAACATTAGAACTTATTGAAAGTGGAAAACATTCGATAGGGGCAAAAAGCATTAACATTTCAAATGCTTTTCAAAAAGTAATAGCCATAATTAATCCGCTTACTCATTTATCCATAAAAGACAAAATCTTAAGGCTTGCAGATATAGTAATAACGGACGACACTATAAAAGAAGAAATAACCGAACCTATTATTGATTTAATCAATCGTGATAATTCACAAGATCTTGATTCTGTTCTAAAGAGTATTCTCGTCGAAGAATCTGAGTTAAACGAGACCGTTGGCAATATTGGCGTTAATATAATGACAATGCACCAAGCTAAAGGACTTGACTCAAAAATAGTAATTTTAGTGGGGATTGAAAAGGAATTAATCCCCGGTCGGGATACAGGAATAAAAGAAAAAGACGCATTACGTCTCTTATATGTATCTATTACAAGGGCAAAAGAAATGCTTATCCTCACTCATTGTAAAAACAGATCAGGACGTCAATCTCACTCTGGTGTTAGCTCGCCAGGAGTAATTAGATCATTGTCAAGATTTGTATCAGGAGGTCCTGTAAAGTCTGAACCTGGCCCTGATTATATTAGATCGTTAATCAAGTAACGCGAAAATTAGAATTTTAGAATCAAATTGTTGAAACCACCTTGTTTTTGAGATGCCAACGGGGTGGGTTTAGCTGATTATGCAATTTCATAAGGCTCACGGTTTGAACCCACCCCTACCGACGTTGTGTTAATTTACAACAATATTATGATTGCATATTAGTTGCAATATCATCCGTAGGGGGAGGTCCAAATCGCGAACACTCAATATCCGATTGCTTAGTTTGACCTCCCCCGCGTAATAAATGAGAACGCCAAAAATTACATCATCATTCCCAGTAATACTTATCGTTCTCCCATTGAAACGGATTGTTATGAATATATTCCGCAATTTTCATATATGCTTTTTCGGTTCTTATTATTCTTTCATAATAATCTCTTTGCCAGACTGCTGTTCCGCGCATCTTTCGTAAATTGTTAATCCTCATTGCCGAAAATGACTTAAACTGCCTGACAATTTCAAACACAGGTGTTTGAGGAGGGTGAGTTTTAGCGATTTTCAAACCAGACAAATCCCCCTCCGATTTCTCATAAGTTATTTTGGTTGGTTCAACGATATTGACAATCCCATGTACATGATTAGGCATAATCACAAACTCTCCTAATTCAATGTATGCAACATGGTTGATTAGATCATTCCAGGTCAGTAAAACTATCTTTCCATATTGATTTAATTGCATTTCCCCGTTTTTAATTTCACCAAACAATCGCTTATTCTCATTGGTACACATTGTCAAGTAATAAGCCCCAACTCCGGAATAATCATGGTCTTTTAATCGGATAGAATGACGGTTATGTGAAGGTTTATTTGATTCTTTCATTGAATTACTCCGCCATGATTATAAGGGTTTTAACCTGAGAAGGGTGGGTTTTAAGGATTGGACAATTTCACTAGTCTCATGTCCTAAACCCGCCCTGACCCTGATGGAAATATGAATCCATTGTTGTAAATTATGGGCTTTTGGGGCGGGTCTTGCTGAGTTAGCGAATATTGAGCGTTCGTGATTGGGACCCGCCCGTACGGTTGTTTATTTGGTGTGAATTTGCGGATGGGGCAATCTGCAGTTTATTAGCATGGAAAAAGGATTAAAGGCAGACTGCCACGCCCCCTTATTGTGATTCAAAAGTTCCTGCCATTTGTGTAACGGGGGCTCGCAGCGACGGTCGATCTACCGACGCAATCTGCCTCACCCCCGTCATCGCGAGCGAAGCGCGGCGATCTGCCTTTATTCCGTTTCCAAATCAATTCCGGTTGTTCCTGGGTTGGCGGGTCTTGCTGAGTTTGAGAATATTGGAGCTCTTGATTGGGACCCGCCCGTACGATATTGCGAATAGATCATCCGACTAATATTAACAATTTGCCAGTGCATAATCAGCAGATAATGGTAAAATAGCTCTATCATATTTCGGGGCGGTGGCGGAATAGGCAGACGCAACGGACTTAAAATCCGTCGGTGGTGACACTATGTGGGTTCGACCCCCACCCGCCCTACAAGAAAGGCATCTCAGGCACGAGGTGCTTTTTCTTTTCGACCAGAAACACTCTCAATAATTTCTCCACCTCGCAACTAAGCGTTTATAATAGTTATGGTCTATATTATGAAGCGATCATTTCGATTTACCCTTACATTAATCATGTTGGCGTTAGCGATGATTATGTCAGCTTGCCTGGTTGACGATGGCGGTCTGGCTGATCCGACAGCGACATCAGCTCCGATATTTCCGCCTACAACAGCAGTTACGCAGGACCCACTGATTCCGCTCAACCCAACCCCTACGCCAAACCTGACTAACCCCAACCCGGTGCGGATCACCGAACTGGAATATTTACAAGAAGATAATGAAGTACTGATCATGGCTAAATTGTTCAATACGCTTGATGATGCCATACTTCGGGACCTTCAGCTCGATGTCCAGGCTCTCGATTCCCTGGGTAATCGTATCGCCCAGCAGCGCACCTCTTTCCGCTACTTGTTCCCTAATGAAACAACCGGGCTTGTGCAGCAGTTCGAACTGAACGCGGGGCTTGAAATCGCTTCGGTTGAAGTGCGCGTGGTGGATGGTTTGATCGACCGGGGTCTCAAATATTCGCAGCCACTTACAATCCAAAACACTTCAGCTTTTCTGGTCGGGAACGATTATTCTGTAACCGGTTGGCTGAGCAACGCTGATAGTTACACCTATACCCAGCTGAAACTGAACGCGATTGCCTATAACAAAAAAGGTCAGATCGTCGGGGGCGGATATGCGAATTTTGATTTCGTCCCTGAAAAAGACCAGGTAGGCTTCAACATCATAGTAAACAGCAAGCAAGGTGAAGAAGTAGACCATGTTGACGTGCATCCCTGGATAACCAGCTATTCCGCTTCGCTTGAAGGTGGAAAATGGTGGGATTCGATCAAAAAAACCGAATGGAATTTTATTGTCGATCAGTATAACCAGCTGGCAGGCGGAGCTTTGTTTAAGAACCAAACCGACCACATGCTCACCCAAACTTTTTACATCCTCACAGTGACCGATAAGGACAACCGGGTTTGCCAGGCAACTAATGGTTATTATGATGTTATCTGGGAGAATGAAGAAGTGGTTTTTGCCCCTGAACCGCTGCAGCTACCGGAAGAATGCGTGGGGCAGACGGTGGACCTTGTGATCGTGCCCGGCGAATTTGGTCAGTTTCCGATCAATTACAACCCGCTTGAAACCTCTCAGGCGGCTTTCAACGAAGATAACGACATAACTGTCAGTGTGATCAACAATCTGAACGCTTCGGTCAGCCAAGCCCGTGTTTATGCTGTGGTTCGTAACCAGGATGGCAGGGTGGTTGGTGGTGGTTATCAAACAACCGGATCAATTCATTCGGGAAGCTCAGTTAACACCACAATCCCGATCGCATATATGGGCAACATCGATGATCTAAAAATCACAACATTCGCCACACTTCCATATGGCGTTGAATTTGGACAATAACAGGAGAATATTGTTTTATGAAACTCACCCCGGGTCTTCGCAAGTTTATCCCCACACCAATTGAACTTAAATCCCCCGTTCCTTCCGATATTGATATCGCACAGGCATCAACTCTAAAACCGATTAAGCTGGTGGCAGAAGAGATGGGCCTGCTTCCGGAGGAGCTGGAACTGTATGGCGACTACAAGGCAAAAGTAAAGCTTGAGGTTTTCGAACGCCTGGCTGATGTCCCAGATGGTAAATATATCGATGTGACCGCGATCACACCCACACCGCTTGGAGAAGGGAAGACAACCACGACAGTTGGTTTGAGCCAGGCTTTGGGCGCGCATTTGGGTCGCAGCGTCATCACCTGCATCCGCCAGCCTTCACAAGGACCGACTTTTGGGATCAAGGGCGGGGCTGCCGGCGGTGGTTATTCCCAGGTAATTCCCATGGAAGACTTCAACCTTCATCTCACCGGCGATCTCCACGCGATTACGGCTGCCAACAATCTTTTGGCTGCTGCAATCGACACACGTATGTTCCACGAATCCAGCCAGAGCGACACGGCTTTGTTTAACCGCTTGTGCCCTAAAGACAAAAAGGGCAACCGACATTTTGCACGCGGAATGAAGGGAAGACTGGCAAAACTCGGAATCACTGAGACAGACCCGGACAAACTCACAGACGAGCAAAAGGCAAAATTTGCCCGCCTGGATATTGACCCTGAAACCGTCACCTGGAAGCGCTGTGTGGATGTTAACGACCGCATGCTGCGTGGAATTACGGTTGGTCAGGGACCACAGGAGAAGGGCTTTGAGCTGAATACGAATTATTACATCAGCGTCGCTTCTGAAATAATGGCAATCCTGGCGCTGGCAACCAGCCTTGAAGATATGCGCGACCGCATCGCAAAAATTGTGATTGGTCAGAGCAGGGCGGGTGAACCTATCAGCGCAGATGATCTGGGAATTGCCGGTGCGCTGACCGTTTTGATGAAAGACACGATCAAACCCAACCTGATGCAAACGCTGGAAGGCACACCGGTATTTGTCCATGCCGGTCCGTTTGCGAATATCGCCCATGGAAACAGCTCGATCATGGCAGATAAAATTGCCCTGAAGCTGGCTGATTTCGTGATCACCGAGAGTGGCTTTGGCGCTGATATGGGTATGGAAAAATTCTTTGACATCAAGTGCCGATACTCGGGCAATTTGCCTGATGTTGTCGTCCTGGTCGTTACCGTCAGGGCTCTCAAAATGCACGGCGGTGGTCCAAAGGTCACTGCTGGCGCTCCCCTGGCTTCTGAATATATCAACGAGAACCTCGAATTGGTTGAAAAAGGGGCAGGCAACATGCTCGCACATGCCTCGATCGCTCAAAAATTTGGCATTCCGGTAGTGGTGGCGGTCAATCGTTTCCCGACTGATTCAGATGCTGAACTTGAACTTGTGCGGAAAATTGCGCTGGAACATCCGGCGATCGAAGACGCTGTTGTGGCAGACCATTTCAGCCAGGGCGGGCTTGGTGCAATCGAACTGGCAGAGGCAGTTGTGAAGGCTTCGGAATTGCCCTCCAACTTCAAATTCCTCTATCCGTTGGAAATGTCACTAAAGGACAAAATTGAGACCATCGCCCGTGAAGTCTACGGCGCTGATGGTGTTGATTACAGCCCAATAGCTGAGGAAAGATTAGAAAGGTATGAGCGCCTGGGTTATGGAAACCTGCCGATTTGTATGGCAAAAACGCACCTTTCCATCAGCCATGATCCGGAATTGAAGGGCGTGCCAAGCGGGTTTCGCATCCCGATCCGGGATGTGAGCGCATCGGTTGGAGCTGGTTTTGTCTACCCGCTTTTGGGTGAGATGAGCACCATGCCTGGTTTGCCCACCCGCCCGGCGTATTATGACATCGATATCGATTTCGAAACGGGTAAGATTTTAGGTTTGAGTTAATTCAAATTGTCCAAAAAAGACCACCGAAATTGGTGGTCTTTTTTTGTTGAACGGTTTGAGAGCAACGCTTTACAACTGCTTATACCGCTCGATTTGCGGAGCAATTTGTGCCAGGGAGGCAGCCCAAAACTCCTTGCTGCGGATGTCGATCCCAAAGCGAGCAGCCAGGTCGGCTGCGGAGGCTTCTCCGGTGCTGGCGAGCAGTGCCTTGTAGTCTTCAACAAAGGCTGCGCCCTTTTCCTGGAAGATCGCATACAAGCCCTTGGCAAACAAACTGCCAAAAGCATAGGGGTAGTTATAAAACGAGAGACCGGTGCTGTAATAATGCGGTTTCCAGGTCCAGGCGAATTTATTCATCACTTCTTCGTCGATGCCATCTCCGTAAGAATCGCGTTGAGCCTGAAGCATGATTTCATTGATCTCGTCGGCAGAAAGTGTGGCTTTCTTGCGGCGATCAAACACCTCGCGTTCAAACAAAAAGCGGGAATAAATGTCGACAATTGCCAATTCATCTTTCGGGTCGTCAATTTGTTTTAGCAAGGCGTTGAAAACGATCGCTTCGCACATGATCGAGGCGGTTTCTGCCAGGGTCATAGGCGTTTGTGTCTGAAGCGGGGTTTTGTCAGCCTGGAACGCACAATAATTATGAAAAGCATGCCCGAGTTCGTGAGCCAGGGTCATCACCTGGTCGAATGAGCCATCGAAATTTGACATGATGCGGCTTTCTTTGACCCCATCAACACCCATGCAATAGGCGCCACCGCGTTTTCCAGGTCGCTGAAGTGCGTCGATCCAATGATTCTCGAAGGCATGGCGGGCAAAATCGGAAAGCTCCTGGGAGAAATGACCGAAATTGGTCAAAATGGTTTCTTTGGCTTCTTCGAACGTGTAAGTTTTGTCGACACTGCCAACCGGAGCAAACAAACTCCACCAGGGCAGCTTCTCCGAGCCAAGCAATTTCGCCTTCGCCTGGAAGTAAGCACGGAACATCGGCAGGGAATCCTGGATGGCGGCAATCATGGCATCCAGTGTCTGTCGATCGATACGGGCAGCGACGAGCGAGGAGTGCAGGCTGTCTTCGCGACCTCGTTTCCGGTCGAGTGTATTGACTTCACCTTTCACACCGTTCAGGCAGGCGGCAAGGGTTTCTTTCATATCCTCAAAGGTTGCCTGTTCCAGGTGGTAAGCACGCTCACGCACATCGGCAGAAGGATGGCTGCGCAGGTTGATCAGGGCGGGCAGGGGAAGGGTCTCGGTTTTTCCGTCAATTTCGAAATCAACTTGTTTTTGAGAGGTCAGGGTTCCCTGCAGGTCTCCCCATGCGGAACCACCGGAGAGTGAAAGTTCGTTTGCCAGCTCTTCTTCGGGTTCACTCATCAGATATTGACTTTGCTGAGCTTCTTCCATGAGAAAGAACGCATGTTCATGGGCAGCACCAGGGAGAGCAAGGGCACCAGGCAGCTGTTCTGCAATCTTACCAAGCCAGGAGACGATCCTCGTGTTGACATTACGCAGGGGCAGCATACCAATTTGAAACTGGGATTGCAGGCGCTCAGCTTCTTTGTCATAAGAATCGGTGCTGGTTAATGCGTATAGGTATGAACCAATTGTGCCAGCGCGAATGTTGATCGTGTTGGTCAGATCAACGAGGTGGTTTAGAAGTTTGTTCAGATCTTCGGGTGTGGTCTGTTTGCCAATTATTGGCAAAAGTTCGTTTTCAAAATAACGTGTAAGGGCCTTGGTTTCGTCTTTCAATATTGACAGATCAATGGCAAGCTGCGGGTCTTCGATGCCGCCATAGATGTTGCTGAGATCCCAACGGGGAATGCTTTCGGTCATAATAATCTCCTTTTTTGGGTTGAATTATAACGAGATGAGTGTGATTATGGCATCTGTTTTGCAATTATATAGTAATATCCCCTTCTCGGAGTGTATAGACCGGAGACATACTTTACAAACGTTCGGAGACATCGCTGACACTTTTTAGAATTAGGCATGAAGGAGAAAACCTGCCATGCCATGGAAAGCGAGTACAGTAATGGAAGAACGGAAACGGTTTGTTCAGGAAGCGAAAATTGGTATCATCTCATTCAAGAGTTTATGTCAGCGATATAGGATCAGTCGTGCGACTGGGTATAAATGGAGGAAACGCGAACGGGAAGAGGGCGAGCAGGGATTGGGAGATAGATCCAGAGCGCCAAGGAACAGCCCAGCCCAGAGTTCTCCTGAGGTTGAAGCGGAGGTACTCAGAATACGAAACGAACACCCCGCTTGGGGAGGTCGGAAGATCCGAAAGATCTTGGAACGAGAAGGCAAAGTGCATATACCCGCCGCCAGTACGATCACAGCCATTTTGAAACGGAATGGCAAAATTGAGTTGGCAGAGAGTAAGAAACGGGAGGCGTTCATCCGCTTCGAGCATGAAAGACCTAATGACCTTTGGCAAATGGATTTCAAGGGAAGTTTCCGCCTTCTCGACGAAACGTATTGTCATCCGCTCACCGTGGTAGATGATCATTCCCGTTATTTAGTTGGTCTGAAAGCCTGTTCCAACGAGGAAGGGCTGACTGTACAGAAGCAGCTGAGCCGGATATTTGAGCAATACGGCCTGCCACAGCGAATTTTGATGGACAATGGAGCCCCTTGGGGAGATGACAAGGACAGCCCTTTTACTTTCTTGACAACCTGGTTGATGCAATTAGGCATTGGGGTGGCTCACTGTCGAGCCTATCACCCTCAGACCAATGGCAAAAATGAGCGTTTCAACAGGACCCTGTTGGAAGAGGTCATCATGAGAAATGGCTTTGCGGACTTGCGTGAGGCACAGGATGCGTTTGATCAATGGAGTACAGTCTATAATACCTATCGACCTCACCAGGCATTAGATTTTGAGGTTCCGGCATCACGGTATGAACCTTCAAAACAAGCTTTTCCAACGACTCCGCCTCCGCCGGAATATGATGTATTGGATATTGTTCGAAAGACCGATAGCCTGGGAGTGATGTTCTTTGATGGGCACAAATTGCGGCTCGGAAAGGCATTTCGAAAAAAAGAGGTTGTGATACGACCAAGCAAGGCTGAGGGCATAGTCAATGTATATTATTATGGGAAACAAATCGCCCATTTCGACCTCAGAGACAAGGATTGTTAAAGGATCGAAGTGTCAACGATGTCTCCGAACACGTGTCAACGATGTGTCCGGTCTATACACGGAGGGGGTTTGGATCGTCATCGCGAGCCTTTTTTGCGACGCGATCTCACAGGGAACGCGGTCCGAATTGAAAATGTTGCGTAAAAGCGGGTTCATGACATGAGCAGTAGGTCGGCACTACGTCCGACCTACGATATGGGTTATTGTGCGTTCGTTATGGGACCCACCCGTACGGTATGGATATTTTTACTACTGCTTAAAGAACTCAACAGCTGCATCCAGCTGCGGATCGGCGCCGGCTTCAGCATCCTCCTGGGTATAGGGAACCTCGATATCAGGTGTCAAACCCAATTCATTAATCTGGTTTCCATTGGGGGTCAGCCAGCGGGCGATGGTGATACGAACCCCACCATCTTCAGTCCTGAGCGAGATCCAATTTTGAACGGACCCTTTGCCATAACTGGTCATGCCAATCAAAGTACCGCGGTCATAATCCTGAATCGCGCCGGCAACAATCTCGGAAGCTGATGCGGTTCCTTCGTTGATCAACACGACCAGGGGGATTTCAGTTGCCCGACCGCCTGGATCAGCACGGTAGGTATCGCGGCTGCCATCTCCGTATTCTTCATACATGACAACGCCGCTTCCGATGAATTCTGAGGCGACTTCAATTGCCGTCACCAGGTAACCACCACCGTTATTGCGCAGGTCAAAAATTAATCCTTTCGGATTCTGACCGAGCAGCTCTTCCAGGGCGGCACGCAGCTGGGGGGTCGATTTCTCATTGAATGTGGACAGCGAAATATAGGCAATGTCTCCTTCAAGCATCTCATACTCAACCACGGGAATCTGGATTACGGCACGCACGATATCGACGTCAAAGCTTTCTGTATTACGCCTGATGGTGAGTGTTACAAGTTCTCCGGCGGGTCCGAGAATTCTCTGTAACACCAGGTCACCGGGGATACCGGTCATATCCTCGCCATTGACTGCGATTACGAGATCTTTTGGAAGTAAACCGACAGCAGCAGCTGGTGAGCCTTTCATCGCAGAAACAATTTCAACGAAGTCTCCGGTTACATCCACCCAGGCTCCGATGCCGGTGTATTCACCTTCCATCTCGGAATTTGCTTGTTTGAATTGCTCGGGGTTCATATAAGAGGTGTGTTTATCACCGGTTGCGGCGAGCATGCCCTGGATCGCACCGCGCATTAGAGCCAGGTCATCAAGAGGTTGGTCAACGTAGTTTTTGTGCAGCAGCTCCCAGCTTTCCCAGAAAGGCTTGAAGAGTTCTTCAAGTTCTTCAGGTGTGTTAGCCTGAACAACTTCGGTAGGAACAACCCCATCGGTGTCCGAACCTCCCGACTGGGTGGGTGCGGGGGTGGTTGTGGTTGGTCTGGTTTCATTGTTCAAAAACTGTGCAAGGGCGTTTCTGGGAAGGAGGCTGCCAACAGCAAGCCCACCTAAAAACGTGACCACCAGCAAGGCAGCAATGCCGAAGACTAAAAGACAAGAAGTTAAACCTTTATTTTTCATACTACTCCATTTACAACCGATCTGATCAGACCTGGTCGGTTTCGTTTATTAGTTTTCCATGCTTGCAATAAAAGCGGGCAAGTTGGAAAGTTTCTCAATCGCCGGGTGGATGCTTACAGCTTCAACACCTAAAATCTGTAAAGTATGCATGCCTAATGCCTTCGCGGTATCCAGGTTGCTGACCCGGTCGTCTATAAATAAGGTTTCGGCAGGATTGAGATTATTAGCTTTCACAATTGCTTTTTCGAACGCAGGTGTTTGTGGTTTACACCAGGGGTGAGTATCCACCACGTCGATAATGCCTTCAAACAGGTCCCGGATGCCTAACAACCGCAGCACCTGTTCGGCGTGAGCCTGGCTGGCATTGGTAAAAATCCACTTCTGCTGAGGAAGACTTAGCAGCGCCTGGCGCAGCTCCGGATCTTCACGCAGATAGTCAGAAATGTCGACATCGTGCACATACCTGAGATAATCATGCATATCTGCACCATATTCGATCATCAGACCCCTCATTGTGGAGCCATATTGCAAAAGCAGGCGTTCCCTGGTTTCGACAATCTGATCTGCCGGGATTTTGACTATATCTCTCATGTAACGATCAATCCGATCACATAGGTAAGGCCATACGTCATTACTTGTAGGATAAACGGTATCGTCGAGGTCAATTAATAGTGTTTTTAGCTGGTTCATTCCCGGGTTAACCACCTGTCCATATTTTGGGGCGGAGAATAACTATCCAAAGCTTCCAACAGAGTTTCGGGGTCATCTGAGGCAATATAAAGTCCGCGGTGTTCGGGATAGATAAACCCTTTTTCAATTGCAAGGTCAAACATTGCCATGAGAGGATCGTAATATCCGGATATATTGAGAAAACCAACCGGTTTCTTATGCTGACCAATCTGTGCCCAGGTGAGGGCTTCGAGGGCTTCGTAGAGCGTCCCGAACCCACCGGGAAGGGCGATAAAGGCATCGCCCAATTCGTTCATACGATGTTGCCTTACTTGGATATTGCTCACTTTCTCGATAACGATCCCGTGATCAAAGACGAGGTGAGGAAGATTAAGGTCTGCGTTAATCACGCCGACAATCTCGCCCTGGTGTTCCAAAGCACCCCGGGCAACTGCGCCCATTAAACCGGTTTTTCCGTTACCAAAGACCAACCTGCGATTTTGGAGGGCGAGGGTTTTCCCTAGCTGATAAGCTGCCTCAACAAAAACCTGTTCGATATTGTCTGCTGAACCAGCATAGACTGTAATGGTGTTTTTTTTCGTAGCCATAGTAATCTCCTGGAATTATACCTTTGCTGAACAAGTTTCCAGTCAAAAGCACAATCCTTACAATGAAAACAACTTAAAAAGACTATCTTGGTTTGCGCAGGAACCCGAAAACAACCACCAGGACGATCCCGATCAGGCTGCTGCTAATCAAGAAGAGACCAACGTTTCGGCTATTGCCAAACAAGATCTGGCTTGTGCTTGGAGGGGGCGTAGCAGTGGGGGTGGGATAGGCTGTCTGGGTTGGTATGGCGGTCCTGCTGGGTTGAAAGACGGTCGGCTGCTGAGTATGCGAGACTGGTGTCGGGGTAGCATCGATCGTCGGCGTAGGGGTGAAGGCTTTTCGTATCAGCAAAATGGTGTTGGCATACACCTCAGCTGAATCAGGAGCGTTGCCATTGAGGATGTTAATCTCGCTGGGTGTCAGACCATACGCTTCAGCGATCGCCCAAAGACTGTCTCCATAAACCACGGGATGGTAAATTGCGCCATCAGCCTGGGGAGTTGATACGATAACCCCCTGATACTCGGGAGTGGAAACCTGGGCTAAACCTTCAGATAAAGAAACCAGGCAAATAAACAGCGTTATGACTAACGCAATCAGGCGTTTCATGGGCACTATTATAGTCGTTTTGGACCAACAGGAAAAAAACATTAAAATCGATTTCATCGAAAATAAAATGGTTACAATTAACTATAAAGAACCAGGAGAAAAATATGCCTGTCACCAACGAATATATACAATATGTTTTGGAACAACTGGCACCGTCAGGTGAGGTCGACGCCCGAAAAATGTTTGGTGAATACGGTCTTTATCTGGATGGCAAAATTATTGGATTGGTATGTGACAACCAGGTATTTTTGAAAAAAACTGCTGCGGGAGCGGAATTGCTCGGAGAGGACGCCCTTGAGGGCTGCGCCTATCCTGGAGCAAAACCTTCATATGTCTTTGAAGACCTTGATGACCAGGATTTTGTCTGTCGTGTTATTCGTTCAACCTGGGAAGAGCTTCCATTCCCAAAACCCAAAAAAGTAAAGACAAGAGGAACTGATGTCGCAAACAACCCGTGAAACTATTTTGTTGATTGTTCAGATTGCCAGCATGCTTGGTCTTTTTGCTTATGTGATTAAGACTGCGGAAATGGCGAAAGAGACCAAGAAATCAGCCAGGGCGATGGAAAAAAGTATCGATGAAATGGTGGAAGACCGCGACCTGGAATATGCTCCGTATATCGTGGTTTATTTTGATGTACAGACCGACACTCCGATTTTTGATCTTGTGGTGAGCAACCAGGGCAAGACAATCGCTCATAATATCAAGATCACCTTCGATCCACCTTTTCGGACTTCACTGAAGAACTTTGATCTGGGCAAATTATCTTTTTTACACCATGAGATCCCAGCCATGCCTCCGGGGTATGAACTGCGCACCTCGATTGACCGGCTTGAATCCCGTCTGGCTTCTGAAATCCTGCCCAAAGTTTATAACGTCGAGGTCACTTATGTCGGAGGATTGTATAAGAAACTGAGAAAGGTCAATTATGTTTTGGATCTCCACATGTTCCAGGGCATCCTCGAAACACATACAAGCAGTTTTACCGATCTTACCAATGCTGTGGAGGAAATTCCGGCATCCATTGACCATCTAAACCGGAATGTTGAAAAACTAAGCCAGGAATTGGTTCAAATGAACAAGAGACTGGAAGATATCGAAGCGATAAAAACGACACTCCAGGATTTGAAAAAAAACAATAAAATCTGGTAGTTGTTTTACTCAGTTGGAAGTAATCTTGCTCCCTGCCCAACCTGTGCCTGTAAGATTTGCCTGACACCGGGCAGTTGTTTGAGTTGGGAGAGTGCCCATGGTACATCTTGTTTCAGGGTCAGAACATGTACATTTGGTCCTGCGTCAACTGTTGTACAAACCGCCTTGCCTTGATTCCGCCATTCTTTCACAGTCCATAAAATAACTTCGGTTTCTGGCAGCCAGTAAACCAGGGGCGGACTGCTGGTGCGCATAACTGCGTGCATGAGGTTCGAGTCTTCTTCAACCACCATGGAAAAAAGCTCGAAATCGCGTTCCAGAATGGCTTTGCGGCACAGGTTCAGGCGTTCAGTGACATGCAGCTGTCGCAGTGCCTGCAGGGGAGAGGTGTGTGCAAGGGCATGCCCGCCGGTTGAACCGACGGATTTATGCGAAGTGTCGAGCACGCAAACCAGGTCGACAAGCTCCCAGTAATCCGCAGAAGCGATCGAAAATGCATAGGAATCGGCATCACCTGTTCCGGCTTGCCATTCAACAAACCCACTGGGAATGGACCGGCTGGCTGAACCAGAGCCGCGCCTGGCAAGACCTGACAACTCTTTTTCTTCCAGATTCAGACCGATAGCTGTGCTCGCTGCCAGGGCGAGCGCGGCAAACGCAGAGGCAGAAGAAGCGATACCAGCGCCAGCGGGGAAATTATTGGCACTGCTGACTTCGGCATAATGAGGGCGCCCTGCAATTTCACGGACGATGTTGAGAAAACCACTGACACGCGCGAGTGCTGGTCCTTTAATACGCTCTCCGGCAAGTGTGAAGCGGTCGGCAGTGAGCGAGGGGTCAAATCTCACACTTGTCCGGGTTTCCAGTCCCGCCAGGTTGCAAGAGAGCGAGGAATTGCAAGGCAGGCGAAGTTTGTCATCCCGGTTACCCCAATACTTTATGAAGGCGATATTGGGGTGGGCTATGGCGGTGATGGTTGGATACTCTGGACTTTTCATGCTAATATCGTTATGATTAACTTTCCAAAGAGTTTATTTCGGAATAATTACCGTTAATGATAATCTAAAATTGTCATATCTGAGTTACAGGTAAACGGATGCCAAAAGTATGAAATGCAGGAGATAAAGATGACTGAACAGGAAGAAAAACCCGGAACCTATGAAAGTGTTGCCAGTTATGAAGATCAGCAAATCACGACCGTGTTTGATAAAAACGGACGTGTACTAAGAATTGATGCCCGAAAAACAGGCCCAGGTTTGCAAGAGCCCAGTAAGCTTGCCGGGATGATCGACCACACACTGCTAAAGGCAGATGCAACCGTAGATCAGATCGATAAAATTTGCCACGAGGCACTGGAATATGGTTTTGGAGCCGTTTGTGTGAACGGTTATTGGGTCAAACGCTGTAAAGCAAACCTGGCAGGAAGCACGGTGAAAACAGCCACGGTAGTCGGCTTTCCCCTGGGTGCCATGGCGACCAAAGCCAAGGTCAGTGAAACGAAACGTGCGATTAAAGACGGAGCCGATGAGATTGATATGGTCATGAATATCGGCGAGATGAAATCTGGTGATCTTGCCGCGGTTGCACGCGATATTCAAAGCGTGGTATTGGAAGCTCACGCTCACCAGGCGATTGTCAAGGTCATCGTTGAAACTTCCCTGCTCACCGAGACGGAAAAAGTGACAGCCTGCCTGATTGCCAAAGAAGCAGGAGCAGATTTTGTTAAAACCTCAACCGGTTTTTCGACTGGTGGGGCAACTGCGGAAGATGTTTCGCTTATGCGCAACGTGGTTGGTGGCGAAATGGGAGTAAAAGCTTCTGGTGGTATCCGGACTTATGACGATGCGATCAGGATGGTTGAAGCCGGTGCTAACCGAATCGGAGCCAGCAGCGGGATTCAGATTGTAACTGAAGAATTACAGCAGAAAGCTTGAGATTGTTCTGCAAAGTTACTGAGAACTATCAGCTCCTTGTCAGTTGAAGGTTGGTCTTAAAAACGATTATAAGCAAAAATGGTATACTTGATTCATTCAAAAACCTGATAATTATTGGGTTACTACCTTTCTGTTTCTATGTAAACTAAGAGGAAGAAAATTATGGCAAAGAAAAAATCAGGAAGTTTATTATCCTCCTACCGGAAGAAACGCCGCAACAACCGGGCAGTATTGGTTGCGTTAGCGGCATTGCTTATCCTTGCGGGATTGGTTTTGTTGGTTTTGTGGGCAACTGGCGTGATTGGTGACGGCGGGGGAATTTCCCTGTTCAGCACGAAGACTCCTACCCCAACACTGACCTTCACACCGACCCCGGTCACTCCTACCAATACGGCAACGATCACGAGCACCGCTACCGAGACCCCAACAATCACACCCACACCTACGTTGGACGGACCGTTCGACTATATTGTCCAGGCAGATGACTTCACTTGTTCGGGTGTGGCTGAAAAGTTCAATGTGATGCTGGATGTCTTTTTGTATGTAAATGGGCTGGGGCTTGGTGATGTCTGTATTATTCGCGAGGGTGACATAATTAAAATCCCACCTGCCTGGCAGGAGATACCGACTTCGACAATGGTTCCGACCGAAGTGGCTGTGGGCACGGTTATCGACTATTATGTTGAACCTGGCGCAACTCTCGACTCCATTGCAAAATGGTTCCGCTCATCAATTGCACAAATTATTGTTGAGACCAATCGTTATCGTAACGCTAACAGACTGACACCCTTGTTGACAGAGACGACGTTGTTGAATATCGGTGATTTGCTCAAGGTGCCCGTGAATATTGCGACACCTGTGCCAAGCGCTACACCGACACGAACGGTGACACCAACACCATAATCAAGAGAGAATAACATAAAGCCCCTTTCATCGAGGGGCTTTTTTGACTTGTTTTTTTCTTATTCTTCGTCAGAATCGCCAGGTGCCAGGTCTGGGTATACTTCGGCAGCTTTGATTGTCTCGGCTTCATCCTCAAGGAAGTGGTTCAAAAGGAAACGCAAGAGAATGATGACCAGCAGGAATATCAGGTCGGACAATGCGGGTGAAATTGCGATGCGCAGAATATCTGATGCCAGGGCAAATTCAAGTGCCAGCGACAGGCGATGCCCCAACCGCAAACGAAGCGTCTCAGAAGAACGAAGCTTTCGGGAAAAGCCGCGGTCAAGCAAGCCCCTGACAAAGTTAATCGTTGCTTCGATAACCGAGACCGCTACAACCAGCATGGCGGCAAATTCCGCGACCAGGATGGCATAACCTACAACGAGCTCCAGGATTTCCTCATGCGGGATTTGAATCGCGCGATCTCCCAGCGAGAAGTCCCGGAACATGAACAATATCACTATGATCGCGACAATCAAAGAGAGAGGCAGCAACAGCTGGTATTGTAAAACCTTATGACTTTCTTTTCGGTTCTTGGGTTCTTTAAGCTTATCCATAGAATAGATTCTGCCTTTTCAAATTATTGTAAAGAAACGAGTTTACCATCATCAGCGGCGGATTGGAATATGGCGTCGATGACGGTCATGGTTTTTACTGATTCTGCGAGCGGATAAAGAGGAGTTTCTTTTTTGATCACGACTTCGTAAAAATGACCGACCAGGTTCTTATAAATATTTTCTGGTCGGTAATTAACTTTTTGGACGTCCTCGCCTCGTTCAATAACCATGGATACGGTTTTGCCATTGCTTGTGAAGGGCAAGTCGAGGGTCATAACTGCCTCAGTGCCGAAAATCCTGGCGATGTTTTGATGGGTAGCATTAAAAGCCACCTCAAAATTGCTAAAAATCTGGTTTCCAAAATCGAGCGAAACCTGCATTTGCAGATCTACTCCGGAACTGCCCTGGTAATAGCGGGCTTGTACCGCAATTGGTTCACGACCAACTGCCAGCCGCTGAAAATCAACGCAATAACAGCCCAGATCATACATGGCACCACCTCCAAGAGAAGGAACCAGGCGAAAGTCATCAGGGTTTTCCAACGGGAAACTGAAACTGCAATATAAACCACGAAGTTTACCTAAACCACCGTTTTTGATAGTTTCCAATGCTTTTTGAATTCGGGAATGATATCGATAGCTAAAACCTTCCATCAAGACAAGGCTTTTTTCCAACGCTGTTCCAACCATTTCCTGGGCGTCGGACGCACTCAGGGCAAAGGGTTTTTCGACCAGCACGTGTTTTCCGGCTTGAAGAGATCTGATGGTCCAGCTCTTGTGTTCATTATTAGTCAAAGGGATATAAACCGCCTGGACGCTCGTGTCAGCCAAAAGCTCTTCATAGCTGCTATAAGCCACCGGAACCTGCAAGCGATCGGCAAACTGGCGTGCGCGGGTAAGATCGCGGCTCGACACAGCCACAACGTGATTGTGTTTGATCGAATTGATAGCCGGGATAACTTGTTCTGCGATTCGCGAGGTTCCCAGGATGCCCCAATTCACTTCAGGCTTCCTAAACAAATTGCCTGCACCTGTCTTTAATGATAAGATATCCATGCTATTGCTCACTTTCTTACAACTGATCAAATTGGAAATTAAACTGGAATTATTATAATCCTTCCTGGCGGGAAAAAGACCAGATATAAAAAAGGAGAATCTATGACAAAACAACAAATCCTCGAACAAATTCACCAAAAGACAGAGGAAAATCGAACGAATATCGTGCAATTCTTGCGTGATATCTGCGCAATCCCAAGTTACGAATCGTTAATCGGCCCGGTTGGCGAGCGTATAGCCGAAGAAATGCGTAAACTCGGATTTGACGAAGTTCGTTTTGATAAGATGGGCAATATTATGGGGCGCATCGGGGACGGACCACGAACGATCGTGTTTGACTCTCATATCGACACAGTCGGCATTGGAGACCCGGAAGAATGGCAGTGGGACCCCTTTGTAGGAAAAGTGGAAGATGGCGTTCTCTATGCCCGCGGTGCCTGCGATGAGAAAGGTTCAACACCAGGGATGGTTTATGGCATGGCTTTTGCCAGGGACCTGGGACTGCTGGACGGTTGGACCGCCTGGTATTTTGGCAATATGGAAGAATGGTGCGATGGCATCGCTCCCAACACCTTCGTTGAGGTTGACCCTGGAATCAAACCGGATTTTGTTGTCATTGGTGAACCAACCAAAATGCAAGTTTACCGCGGTCACAAAGGTCGTGTCGAGCTCAAGGTAACCGCCAAAGGTGTTTCGGCACATGCAGCCAGCAACCATGTAGGTATCAATGCGATTTATTTACTCTTACCGGTGATTGAAGGCATTCGTGACCTGGAACCCCAGTTGGGCGACGACCCGTTCCTGGGACATGGCAAGATCACCGTTTCGGATATGACGGTCAAAACCCCCAGCATCAACGCTGTGCCTGATGAGGCTGTTATTTACATCGATCGGCGGATGACCTTTGGTGAAACTGAAGCAGGTGCGATTGCACAGGTCGAAGCCCTGATCCCTGAAGAGAGCAAAGACCGCGTAAAGGTTGAAGCTTTGTTCTATGACGAACCTTCATATACAGGGTTTGTCTTCCCGGTGGAAAAATATTTCCCTGCCTGGGCTTTGGATGAGAAACACGGTTTGGTGCAGGCTGGTCTTGAGGCTCGGGAACTGATCGGACTGGAGCCAAAGCCAGCCAGCAAGTGGTCTTTCAGCACGAATGGCATTTATTGGGCAGGAAAAGCCAATATCCCTTCAATCGGATTTGGACCTGGCGATGAAGTTACTGCTCATACGGTGATGGACAGTGTGGACTTGAACGACGTTGTCAAAGCTACTGAGTTTTACGCAATCCTGCCAAGCCTGATAGCGTAACTTAAATTTTAAGATGTTCTTAGTGGAGGCGTTCGCCTCCACTAAGGTTTTAAACAACCAACGGGGACAACGTGAACCCCATCTTCTCTCGTATAAGCGTAACCGGTTGCAACGATTAAAAGCTTTAGCTAAAGCAACCTACTCTTGCTTAAAAATATTCGGTAGTTTGGGTTAATTTCGTTCGGCGGTTTGGCATACTTTTGTTTTATAGTTTGGCTTACTTTTGTTTTATAGTTTGGCATTTCTTTGTCATCCTGAAGTTGAATCTGAGCGCAATGAATACCTCGTAAAGATACAGGGGAAGTATCTACATGTTTGTTTCACCAGGTATAAGACACGTTTCTGATAGTGGTTAATCTTGGCATGATATAATTTCATACGACCGGATGTGTCAAAAAAAACGATTTTCTGAGGTGAATAATGGTTCTCTGGCAAAAATTCTTTGTCAATATAGGAATTGCACTGCTAGCGCTGATTTCATCGGTCTTTCCTCAGTCGCAAGTTCAGCAGACATGGGAACCTCTCGGTCCGTTTGGGACATATTGGATCAGGGACATTGGATCGGATGCCACAGATCCCAACAAGTTATACGCGGTGGGTGGCAGATATTTCTATACAAGCTCTGATTTTGGAATTTCATGGGATTCTTACTTGGTGGGGCACGAAACAGAGACATTATTGTCTATCGTAAATGATCCAACAGATTATAAGATTTTCTACTCTACAAGCAGCTACTTTACATACAAAAGCGACGATTCTGGCTTGTCTTGGCATTCGATTGGATTTCGATATAGGGAATTAGAAGCCGATCCTTTCACACCTGGCAAGCTATACGCTATCAAAGATGGAAGCCTTTATTTGAGCACTGATTTCGGTGAGAATTGGGCATTGTCTAACTATCCAACTACATTCATAGTTTCAGCGATTACTGTGGATCCGACTACTCAATCGGTAATCTATCTAAGTGGAAGTAATGGTATTGAAAAAAGTACTGACGGTGGGAATAATTGGACTTCCATTTCCGGTAATTTGACGAACCAGAGCTTCACTGAACTTATCGTCAGCCCCCAGGATTCGAAGGTAATCTATGCAGTTTCATCCAATTACGGGGTATTTTTGACCCGTGATGGTGGTGTTGAATGGACAAGGGTAATAGATCCTAATGCCTATGATGGAGGTTTCGCGATGGACCCGAACGATGCCGCGACCATCTATTACACACAAGCATATAATGGTGTGTATCAGAGTAAAAATTGGGGGCAGACCTGGACAAAAATCAACGGGAACATGACAGCTATATATTCCACAGCGATACTTGCTCTGGGAAACTCCGACAAGACCGTGTTAATGGCTTTGGAAACTAATGGTATTTTTCGCAAGAATAGCAACGAAACTATCTGGAAACCCTGCGGATTATCGAGGGCTAATGTCGGTGCTTTTGCAATAGATCCGACGAACTCTGAAACGATGTATCTCGCAAGGGATAAGAGTGGTTTATATAAAACCATTGATGGTGGCAAAAACTGGTTCCTGATTAACGATGGGTTGCCAGATTTTACAGTAACTACCTTGGCAATTGATCCACAAAATCCCGATTTGATTTTCCTTGGGTTGTATGACAAAGGCTTGTTTCGAAGCACTGACCAGGGAGCAAGCTGGATCAAGTCCGACACTGATTTTTATTTGAATGGCACAATTTCTTCATTGGTCATTGACCCCAGGAACCCTGAGAGAATTTTCGGCATTTATAAACAAACGTATGTGTTACGCAGCCTTGATGGAGGAGAAACCTGGAGTTTCGTTGGAGATAACTTGTATGGAAAGAACTCGCTGAAGCTTGACCCGTTCGATCTCGATACGATCTACGTCACAAATCGCATTTTGCAAAAATCCACCGATAACGGGGATACCTGGGAAACGATCAGCGACGGTATTCCTTCAACAAACCTTGTTGCGGTTTTTCCTAGCCCAGCACAACGAGGTGAGTTATACGTAACCACAGAATATGGTGTGCTTTATAAGACTGTTGACGGAGGACAAAACTGGTCTCTAATCTCTGGAGAAAACCATAAAAACAATCTGACCTTCGATCCCCGAATTCCTTCAATCATCTATGCAAGCGGGGGAGTAAACGGAGTCGGGAGTATGTTTTATTCAACAGATGGCGGAAGGAATTGGAGTTTTTATGGAAGTCCTGGAGATTCGTCGCATATGATTGAAAACACATACATTAACACCGGTCAAGAAGAATTAATAGCCGAGATAGTTAATGATGATTATGGCATTTACAAAACGAGTTTTCTGCCAGTATTTAACATTTACCTGCCGATTATTTTCGCATCTGATTCGTGAGAAGGTGAATTATCGATAGGTGTGAATACTTCTTATTAAAACGACAATTCTTATAGTCAAACTAAGACATGCTGGGTATAATCAAGAAAAGTAACCTCAAGGAGAGAGAAAAATGCAAACCTTTTTACATGGCAGGGATTTGATCGGAGATCTGGACTTTTCGAAAGAAGAAGTCGAAACCGTTTTGGATGTTGCCTGGGACCTCAAGCGCAAGCGTGCTCTCAACGAGCCGCATGCCTACCTGCGCGATAAAGTATTGGCAATGCTGTTTTTCTTCAGCAGCACGCGCACACGCGGCTCTTTTGAAGCCGGCATCGCCCAGCTTGGTGGTCATGGCGCTTTCATTGAGAGCAAAACCACTCAAATTTCTCATGGCGACACTGCCAAAGAAATCGGTGAGATTTATGGCCGTTATTTTGATGGCATCGCCATACGACACTGCGATTGGAAAATCGGCAATGATTATCTGAACGAAGTTGCAAAAAACTGCCGCGTTCCAGTCCTTAACATGCAATGCGACGTCTATCACCCTTTCCAATGTTTGGCAGATTTGATGACCATTATGGAGAAAAAAGGCCGCGACCTCAAGAAAAAGAAGATCGTCGTTTCCTGGGCATATGCAGCTTCTTATCTCAAACCAATTTCTGTTCCCCAATCGCTTATCCTTCAGATGCCCCGTTTCGGAATGGACGTTACTTTGGCTTATCCAAAAGAATTCCCCCTGATGCCCGAAATCGAACAACAGGCAGCTGACGAAGCTAAAAAACACGGAACATCTTTCGAAATCGTTCATGATATGGATGAAGCCATGCACGATGCCGACGTGATTTATGCCAAAAGCTGGGGACCACTTTTGACAACTGATGATCCGATCAAGGGTAAAGAGCTTCAGGATTCTTATACTGACTGGATTATGGATCAACGCCGCCTTGAACTGGCAAAATCAGACGCCATTTATATGCACCCCCTGCCAGCAGACCGTGACATTGAGGTTACAAACGAAGTCATCGACGGACCCAACTCCGTGGTTTATGACGAAGCCGAAAACCGCCTGCACGCCCAAAAAGCTGTTATGGCTTTGACGATGGGATAGATTTTTGATTTCTTTTAGAATCCATAAGCGGGAAGATTTTTCACTTCCCGCTTTTTGTTTCTACAATTTGTTTTAGGCATGTGATGGCATAGAGTGGAATATTAATCAGCCAATCTTCTTCATGAAAATTGGAAAGCGAAGTGCGAATCGCAATTTGTGGCTTGAATTTATCAACATAAGCCTTCAAACTCTTAGCCCTCAGGTTCTCTTCAGCCTTGACTTCAATTGGCACGACTTCTCCGGAAATTTGAACCACAAAATCGACTTCCCCCGTAGATCGCTCAGCTGAATAATAAAAAGGCTCTGTTTTTAGCTCAGAAATCAATTGAGAGAGAACATATTGTTCGGTCAAACTCCCTTTGAATTCTTCGAAAATTCTCGAGCCTTCAACGATGGTTTTAACATCCAAATTCGCTATAGCCGATAATAGCCCGACATCATGGATAAAAAGTTTGAAAGCCTGCAAATCAGCATAAGCTTTTATGGGCAGCCCCGGTTTGCTTATCCGGCGAACCCTATAAGCCAAACCGCAATCGACCAACCATTGAATTGCCTCTTCATAATCTTTTGATCGTGCTCCACTTCGAAGCTGTCCAAAGACAAATTTTTTATTCTCTTTTCCTAATTGGGAAGGGATAGACTCATAAACCAAGCGCAAACGTTCAGACAAAATGCCACTCGTATGTTTTGAAAAATCATATTCATAAAGTTGGACAATGTTATTTTGAACTCTTCGTACTTCATCAAAATTTCGATCGTTCAGAAAAGCTTGAACTGCATGAGGCATACCGCCAATATAGAAATATTCTTTAAGAAGTCTCTCGAACCTATCCCGAAAAACACGAATCGTCTCAAAATCAGCCTTTCGAATCAAATCAGCAAAGCGGCTCTCTCCAATCGCATCCATAAACTCCAGGAAACTCAAGGGGTAGAGGCGCATTAACTCAATTTTCCCGACTGGGAAAGATACTCCACCATGCAAAGCGACGCCTAAAAGGGAGCCGGCAGCAATAATAGCCAATTCAGATCGGTTTTCCTGGAAATATTTAAGCGATTGAATTGCCAGGGGGATTTCCTGAATCTCATCAAAAATGATTAATGTGTTTTCGTCAATTCGAGTGTTCGAAATGAGCTGGAGAGTGTTTAATATCCGGTCAACATCAAAATCCAGTTTGAAGGTTTCTTGAAGCTGAGGGTTTTGATCCATAGAAAAATAAACTACCTTATCGAAATTTTCTTCTCCGAATTTTTTCATGAGCCAGGTTTTACCCACTTGCCGTGCGCCTAGGATCAATAGGGGCATCCTGCCCTTTTGCTCTTTCCATTCAATCAACTCTTGCATAGCATTTCGTTTCATAATCCAACTCCTGAGGACTAATTACACTTTTACGTCCGTATAAATGCAGTATATCACATTTATACGTCCGTATTAATGCGTTTTATTACATATTTACGGACGTAATATTTCGGAAAGGAAAAGTTTACTTTTCTTTTCCAATCTATGGATTGGGCTGAGGCTGTCTACATTCTATGCTAATCGCAGGTTAAAACGGTCATGAATCAGCATGGTTTTCATAATTTGCAGCTTTTCTTTTTACACAAGTTTGATATTTTGCTTGACATAAGCCAAGGCAACATGTATTATCTAACGCATGATTAAAAATCAGCTTGCTTCGATTCAATCTATGGTCATGCCCCGGCGGTGGCACGTTTTGTGCGCCGGGAGCCAAGCCACCTCCTGACGTACAAGCGGTCACCGCTCTTCTTATCATGAAGGTCCGGTGACAGACATACCAACTCAAGCCACCGTACCTGCGGTGGCTTTTTCAATTAAATTAAAAAAATTTGGAGAAAAAAATGAAACTCTTATCAGCACGAAAACTTACTGCAATCCTCAGCTTTAGTCTGATTTTGGTCTTGTTAATCACTGCCTGTACTCCTGCTCAAACACAGACAGAAAGCTCAACCTTAAAGGTTAAAGTTGGCGCATCACCGGTCCCTCACGCCGAAATTTTGGCTTACATCCGCGATAATCTGGCTGAAGCTGCCGGGTTGGAAATTGAAATCGTTGAATTCACTGATTATGTTCAGCCAAACCTGGCGCTAAATGACGGTCAGCTGGATGCCAACTTCTTCCAACATCTGCCCTACCTCGAAAACTTTAATGCTAACCGTGGTACAGATCTGGTCTCAATTGCTAATGTGCATATTGAACCACTTGGGATCTATTCCAAAACGGTCACAGATCTCAGCCAGGTTCCAGACGGGGCGGTTATCACCATCCCAAATGATGACACTAACGGCGGCAGGGCTTTGAATTTATTGGCTGCTAACGGGTTTATCACGCTCAAACCGGATGCAGGATTCAGCGCAACCGTGGCAGACATTGCCGACAACCCAAAAAACCTGAAGATATCAGAACTGGAGGCAGCGCAATTGGTGCGTGCCCTGGATGATGCCGTCCTGGCAGTAATCAATGGAAACTACGCGTTGGAAGGTGGGTTAATCCCGTCGAAAGATGCATTAGCACTGGAATCCAGCGAAAACAACCCTTATGTCAATATCCTGGCTGTCAAAAGAGGCAGTGAGAACGATGAAGCCATTTTGGCGCTGGTGAAATTACTGACTTCACCGGAAGTCAAAGCTTTTATCGAAGAAAAATATGCCGGTTCTGTTCTGCCGGCTTTTGGTAAATAAGGAACCGCAAGGGGTGGGTGGTTTTTACTGCCCATCCCTTCAATCATCATGATTAAACTGGAGAATGTCTCAAAAAGTTTTTTTGACGGAAAATTATCTGTTCATGCCTTGCATGATGTTTCGCTTGAAGTTGGAACCGGTCAAATCTACGGAGTTGTAGGTACCAGCGGAGCTGGAAAAAGTACACTGATCCGCTGTGTTAACCGCCTTGAAATCCCAGAAAGAGGGAGAATCTGGGTTGATGGTCAGGAAATCACCGCGCTTGATGCTGCTGCCTTGCGGAAAGCCCGCCAGGGTATGGGAATGATTTTTCAGCAATTTAATTTACTCTCCCAGCGAACCAGCGCTGAAAACATTGCCTATCCCCTTGAAATAGCCGGGTTTTCAAAGACCGAGCGGGAAGCAAGGGTGAAAGAATTGCTCAACCTGGTTAGCCTGGAAGACAAAGCGAATTCTTATCCTGCCCAATTATCCGGTGGTCAAAAACAGCGGGTCGGGATTGCCCGGGCACTCGCCAACCATCCCAAGATATTGCTATCAGATGAAGCCACTTCAGCACTGGACCCAGCTACAACCGATTCGATTCTCGAATTATTGCTTGACCTCAATCAAAAACTGGGGCTGACCATTCTGCTCATCACCCATCAGATGGACGTTGTTAAAAAAGTATGTGATCATGTTGCCATTCTCGAAAATGGGTATCTGCAAGAATCAGGAGCAATTTTTGACCTGATTGCAGAACCACAAAGCCGCCTTTCTAAAGCGTTCTTTCCACCCATCCAGGAAAGTTTGCTCGACCCTGAAGCAATCCAGGCTGCCATCACTTTTATTGGCGATGCTGCTGATGAACCCATTCTAGCAAGCATGATGCGAAAATTTGAGGTGGATGTTAATTTTCTGGGAGGTAACATCCAGCAGATCGGCAAGCGTCGGGTGGGTCAGCTGCAGGTAGAGCTCAAGGGAAAACAGATTGCTGAATCTTTGTCTTTCTTACAAGAACGGGGTTTGCGTGTGGAGGTGAAAAAATGAATATCGGTGACTGGTTACCCAGGCTTTGGCAGGAAAGTTTGACGACCATCTACATGGTTGGTGTCTCCACTTTATTTACAGTCCTCTTCGGTCTCCCACTGGGGGTGCTGCTGATTCTGACCGACGAAAATGGGCTTATTCCACGTCCGGGATTGAACCGCGTTTTGAGTTTTATAGTCAACCTCGCCCGCTCAATTCCATTTATTATCCTTTTGGTTCTGTTGATTCCCTTCACCCGTGCACTTGTTGGCACAAGTATTGGTCCGACGGCAACGATTGTCCCACTTACCCTTGCGGCTGTGCCATTTTTTGGCAGAGTCGTGGAAAGCACTTTGCGTGAAGTGCCGCGTGGGTTGATTGAGGCAGCGCAATCGATGGGAAGCAGTATCTGGCAGACTGTCAGCAAGGTGCTCATCCCGGAATCGATGCCCGGACTTATTTTGGGTGTTGCCCTGACCTTCATCAGCCTGGTTGGCTACTCTGCCATGGCTGGGGCGGTAGGGGGCGGCGGTTTAGGCGGCCTGGCGATTCGCTATGGTTATATACGCTACGAAACCGAAGTGATGTTGATAACAGTGGTGCTGCTCTTGATCCTTGTTCAGGGTGTACAGTGGCTGGGCGACCGTCTTGCAGCGAGGGTGAGTAAAAAATAGACTCCGATTGTCCTGGAATATTAAAATACAGAGAGGCTCCTCAAACAAGCGCCTCTCTGTATTTTTTACAATAGCGATTATTCTTTTGATGGCACATCGTGGTTGGTGATCTCCTTTGCTAACAAGATGGTGATTTTATTAGCACTAATCTTCCTGAATATGCTTATGGTGATAGGAGTTGCAGATACAAGGTCTGGTTGAAGCTATCTTAGTGGCGATCGTTCTGCTACTTTTTGGGACGTTGATTGCTGATTAAGTGATAAACCTTTCTTTCGACATCCCACGAAGTGATGGTTTAGCTCTTGGCAGGAATATACAAAGCTTGCGAGGAAAAAACTCTTGCTGTTCCGTCTCATGGACATAGAGATAGTAGAACCTCTCCAGAACTTGAGATTTTTCTATATCTCACTTTCGGAGAAATAGTCTGTATGGATAGTCTTAATTTTATAAACAGTCTGTGTTTCCACGCCAACTTCGTATTCAATCATAAATCTAGCTAGTTGCTCTCCATCAATCAGTACGACTTTTACATCGAGCTGTGAAACATATGCTTTCGCCTCATTAGAATACTTAGCAGTTGTAATGAAAATCCCTTTTTTTGCGTGTTTTCCTGA
>Ga0209510_1000627_pt1 | contig 46682 bp, 41 predicted proteins | sample BiotimSIPDNA_FD_185749 | JGI IMG/M metagenome (GOLD analysis project Ga0209510, IMG submission 185749) | Anaerobic biogas reactor microbial communites from Washington, USA - Biogas_R1 time_0 SIP DNA (SPAdes) (version 2) | ecosystem: Engineered > Bioreactor > Anaerobic > Unclassified | place...
TCGCAAGCGTCTTCGTGATCGCCGCAGTCAGCGTCGTCTTTCCATGGTCGATATGGCCTATCGTTCCTATGTTGAGGTGCGGCTTGCTTCTTACAAATTTCTCCTTTGCCATTTCTGTCTTGCCTCCTTTAGATATTTCCTGATCTGTTGATCGATCTTCCGTATTGACTATATTTTCAGAAGTTCTTCAGCTACGCTCCTGGGCACTTCGTCATAATGGTGGAAAGTCATGGTGTACGAAGCCCTTCCCGATGTCTTGCTCCTCAGGTCCGTAGCGTAACCGAACATTTCTGCAAGCGGAACAAAGGCCTTGACCACCCTTGCATTTGCCCTTGTGCCCATTTCGGATACCTTTCCTCTTCTTGAGGAAATATTGCCCATTACATCTCCCATATACTCTTCCGGAACTACGACTTCAACGTCCATTATGGGTTCCATAAGCACGGGGTCAGCCTTTTTCAGCGCCTCTTTGATCGCCATCGAGCCCGCGATCCTGAAGGCCATTTCTGAGCTGTCGACTTCGTGATAGCTGCCGTCGACGATCGTGACCTTAATGCCTATCACAGGATAGCCGCCGAGGATACCGTTGTTGAGCGCCTCTTCGACGCCCTTCTGGGCAGCGGGGATGTATTCCTTCGGGACTACTCCGCCGACTATGCGGTCTTCCCACTCAAATCCCTTGCCCTCTTCAAGCGGTTCGACCTCAAGGACGACGTCTCCGTACTGTCCCTTACCTCCGGACTGACGGACAAATTTGCCCTGTGCCCTGGCGGGTCTCCTTATCGCCTCTCTGTAAGCGACCTGAGGACGCCCCACCTTCACTTCGACGTTGAACTCCCTGCGGAGCCTGTCAACTATGATCTCAAGGTGGAGTTCTCCCATACCGCTTATCAGGGTCTGCCCTGTCTCCTCGTTGACTGAAACGTGGAAAGTCGGGTCCTCTTCCGAAAGAGCGTCGAGCCCCTTGGCAAGCTTAATCTGGTCAGCCTTGCTCATGGGTTCTACGGAAAGCGATATGACGGGTTCCGGGAAGACCAGGTTTTCCAGCAGAACAGGGTTCTTTTCATCACAAAGCGTATCGCCCGTGCGGACCTGTTTGAGTCCGGGGATCGCTACGATCAGGCCTGCCTGCGCGCTGTCGAGCTCTTCGCGCTTGTTTGCATGCATCCTGAGTATCCTGCCTATCCTTTCACGGCGCCTTGTGTTCGTGTTGTAGATGGACATGCCGTTCTCTATGGATCCTGAATAGATCCTGCAGAAAGCAAGCCTGCCGACAAACGGGTCGACCATGATCTTGAACGCAAGAGCAGCGAAAGGCTGATCGGCAGAGGGGATGATCTCTATCTCCTTTTCCGGGTCATCGGGATCGTGCGCCTTGAGCGGGGGCATGTCGACAGGGCTCGGAAGATATGCAACTACAGCGTCAAGAAGCGGCTGTACACCCTTGTTTTTGAATGCCGAACCGCACATTACAGGCACGATATCGAGGTTTATGACGGCCTTCCTGATGATCTTTCTGATCAGGTCTTCGGGAACTTCCTCTCCCTCAAGGAAGAGGTTCATCATCTCGTCATCGTAGTCAGAGAGATTCTCTATCATCTCAGACCTTGCGATCTCTACTTCTTCTTCGAGCTGAGGCGGTACATCCGCGATATGGAATTCCGTCCCGAGCGTATCGTCATAGATTATCGCCTTTTTGGCGACAAGATCCACCATCCCGCTGAATCCGTCTTCGACGCCGATGGGGATCTGTATCGGGACAGCCCTGGCGCCAAGACGTCTGCGCATCTGGTCGACTACAGAGAAAAAGTCGGCTCCCACCCGGTCCATTTTGTTGACGAAAGCTATCCTCGGTACGCGATACTTGTCTGCCTGACGCCAGACTGTCTCTGACTGAGGCTCGACTCCGCCAACTGCACAAAAAACGGATACCGCTCCGTCAAGCACTCTCATGGAGCGCTCAACTTCAACAGTAAAGTCCACGTGCCCGGGTGTATCAATAATATTGATCAGGCAATCGCCCCAGAAACAGGTAGTAGCGGCAGACGTGATCGTGATGCCACGCTCACGCTCCTGCTCCATCCAGTCCATAGTAGCAGCACCTTCGTGGGTCTCACCCAGCTTGTGCTTACGGCCTGTGTAGAACAGGATCCTTTCTGTCGTTGTAGTCTTACCTGCATCTATATGCGCAGCTATTCCTATATTGCGCACCTTACTCAAGTCGATGCCCTGCATCGTCAACACCACCAAACTAAAACTTTAAAATCGATCTTCTTCACACTACCAGCGATAGTGTGCAAACGCACGGTTTGCTTCCGCCATGCGGTGGGTATCTTCCCTCTTCTTTACTGAACCGCCTTCGCCTTTGCAGGCATCGGTGAGTTCACGGGCAAGGCGTTCCACCATCGGGATGCCTTTGCGCGAACGTGAAAAATTGATGATCCAACGGATCGCCAGAGCCTGTGCCCTCTCAGGTTTGACCTCGACGGGAACCTGATATGTCGCTCCGCCGACTCTCCTCGGACGGACTTCGACCAGCGGACGAACGTTAGTCATCGCCTTTTCAAATACTTCTCCAGGCTCGATGTTCAGCCTGCTTCCCGCCAGATCCAGTGCTCCATAAAAAATCCTCTCAGCCGTGCTCTTTTTGCCGCCGAGCATCAGGCAGTTGATGAATTTTGTGATTGCCGGGTTCGCATAAACTGAATCGGGCGGCGATATACGTTTTTTTACATGTCCCTTGCGTGGCATATAGGGCCAACCTCCCTTTGATAATACAATTACTTCGGTCTGCGAGCGCCGTAGAGCGAACGGCTCTGACGACGGTTTTCAACGCCGCCGCAGTCAAGTGTTCCCCTGATTATGTGATAACGGACACCAGGCAGGTCCTTTACACGTCCGCCGCGGACGAGGACTACTGAGTGTTCCTGAAGATTGTGTCCCACACCCGGTATATAAGCAGTAACTTCTATTCCGTTGGTAAGACGCACGCGTGCGACTTTACGGAGAGCAGAGTTCGGCTTCTTAGGAGTAACGGTATAGACGCGGGTACAAACTCCGCGGCGCTGCGGGTTCTCCTGAAGAGCAGGGGCGCTCATGCGACGCCTCTTGTTCTCTCTGCCTGTGCGAATAAGCTGGCTTATTGTTGGCAAATAGCTCCCTCCTTCCCTGGTTGATATTTCTTTCTACTTTTTAAGAAGTGCCGCCGCAGCAGTCTTTCTTGTCACGGCGCATGCCCTTCCCAACTGCAGCGATGTTTCTGCCCACTCAACAGGCACTGCGCGCTTCTTTGCCTCTTCAAGTATCTCTGACAACAGACGCGCATCCGCTTCTTTTGAAAGAAAAACCTTAACTGCTTCATCCGCCTTGAGTTTTCTCAGGACTGCGTTTATTCCTGCCACCCTTCCGGATGAAGCCAGTTCATTCAAAGGCACACGGACACCTCCTGTGCAAAGGCGCACCAGAGTATATTAACAGCGGAAGCCTCAGGTGTCAATAAACCCCAAGGCTTCCGCTGAATATTTTTTTTGATTCAAAGATTTTAAGTAGAATTACTTACCTTTCCGCTGCGATCAGCTTTTCTGAGCTGCCGCTTCTTCCGTCTGCGGGACAGATGATTCGGAGGTCTCTGTTATTACTACCTTCCTGTATCTTTCGATCCCCGTCCCCGCGGGTATGAGCAGTCCTATTATAACGTTCTCCTTCAGACCGACAAGGTTGTCCACGTCGCCTCTTACCGCGGAAGCGGCAAGTACCTGTGCCGTCTGCTGGAACGATGCCGCCGAGAGGAAGCTGTCGGTGGCAAGGGCCGCCTTCGTGACTCCGTGTACGACAGGGGTCCACTGCGGTTCTTCCCTCAGTCTCCTTACGAAAGAGACGCGCTGGATCAGCTGTTTGTGGTCCGATGGTGCCTGCTTCGGGCGTACCGTTATGTTCTCAGCTCCGGAGGAAGCTATGCTGTCAAGGACTTTGCTCGTTACCTCCTGACCGGCCTCTGAGACCGTGTTGCCCTTTGTGTCCTTGATGGTCTCCAGAAGGATCTTGCCGAGGGCTCTCTCGGTGAGTACCTGTCTGATCACCTTTTCTCTCGTGATTATGTTGCCTTCGCTTTCGATGCCGGATATCGAGCCCTCTACGATGCCTCTCACGATCGAACCGTCGATGCTGTGTGTGATGTTTTCGATCACTTCTCCATCGGAGTTGATCGCCTGAGTGAGAGGCTTGCCGAAGTAATGCTCTATCAGCACGTGGTGCATCGAATCGGTGAGATTGATGTGTTCTGGATTCTTCCAGAGCTTGATCTCACTGATGTTGTTGGCTATCAGGGTCTTTATCGCGAGCGAATCGACCATCGTATCCATCTGGGCAACGACTCTGCCGTCCTTTTCAACATCTGCCGCAAACCAGGCGGCATCCTCGCACTCATCAAGCACGTTGGTATTCCTCACGAGCATTGGCTGCGGCGGGAGCGATACGATCCTGACAAGATCCGCGGGAGATAGTCTCGTTCCGGCTTTTATAAGGACCTCGCCGGTCTCTTCCGACTTAAAGTCCCTGATAAGCTCAAGGCCTTCCATCGCCCTTCTGAAGCTTGCGTCTCCTAGCACGACACGGAGCTCGCCTTCCTTGTCCTTAACGATCAGTTCTCCTGACGCTCCGCCGGGCTTGAGCATCTCTCCGAGCGCGGCTTTCGTTATATGCTCCTGGATCTCACCGTCTTTTTTGAGAAGATCTCCCGGTGCGTCGATGATCCTGCAGTCCCTGAGGAAATTGTAAGATTCTTCCAGCGAGGCCTGATTCTGTTCGGATATCTGCCTGATGCTTGCTTCGAGATCTTCTTTCCATACGAGTTCGCCGGAGACGAAGGAGCTGTCTCCTTCTTCGATGACCCGAACACGGTTGATCGGAGCGACCTTGCGAAGTATCGTCTCTATGTGCTTATCGTTTATCGAGACGCCCTGCGAGCGGTAGACTTCCTGGATGCCGTCCAGAAGATAGTGCTGGACCGCCTCGAGCCCTTCAACTTCCAGAAGCTGCTGAGGATCTATGTATCCCTCGGTGAGGACCATCCCCTTTGTTATCGTGCAGCCTTCCTCGATGCCTGAGAGCAGGTTCTGAGAGGCAGGTATGTTGTAGGATATCCTCTCCTCGGTACCGTCTTCCTTTACAACTCCGATGACGAGCTTTTTCTTGCCGTCCGTCTCCCTTATCTCAAGGAGAGTGCCGCTGACTTCGGCAAGTATCGCGACCTTTTTGGGCCTGCGGACTTCGAAGAGCTGCTCGATCCTCGGAAGACCCTGGGTGATGTCTTCTCCCGTGAACTGGCGGACGCCTCCCGTGTGGAACGTTCTCATCGTAAGCTGCGTTCCGGGTTCTCCTATTGACTGGGCCGCTACGACTCCGACAGATTCACCGATCGCGACCTTCTTTCTGGTCGCAAGGTCCCTTCCGTAACAGGCGCGGCATATACCGTGCCTGAGGCCGCATGTGAGCGGGCTGCGGACCCAGACGGAACTGATCCCCTTTGATTCGATGTATTCGGCCTTCTCGGCAGATATCTCTTCATCCCTGGCAAGGAGGAGCTCCCCGGTCTCGGGATCGACAACGTCCCTGAGGCTGGTCCTTCCCGCAAGACGCTCGGACATCGGTATCGTGGCCTTTCCATCCTGCTGCAGGAGCGGACGGATCTCTATGCCCTTGTCCGTTCCGCAGTCCTCATCCATTATTATGAGGTCCTGGGCCACATCGACCAGACGCCGTGTAAGGTAGCCGGACTTTGCTGTACGGAGAGCCGTGTCGGCAAGTCCCTTCCTTGCTCCGTGCGTCGATATGAAGTATTCAAGCGTATTCAGGCCCTCTTTGAAGTTCGCGACTATCGGATAGCGGATGATGCGCCCCGACGGGTCAGCCATAAGTCCGCGTATACCGGCCATCTGTGCGACCTGTCCGCGAGATCCGCGGGCTCCGGAATCGACCATGATCCTGAGCGGGTTGGTCTCGTCCATGCTTTCCATGATCTTGTCGGCGATGAGCCTTCCTGCGTCAGACCAGAGGATGTCTTTCTGCCTCATGTACTCGTCTTCGGTCAGGATACCCATTTCATACTGAGAAGTGAGATCCTCTTCCTGTTCGAGGGTCACGGCCAGTATCTCCTTCTTCTCAGGAGGCACTATGACGTCGCCGACGCCGAGGCTGATCCCGCTGTGAGTCGACCAGTGGTAACCCAGCGCCTTGATCTCATCGAGCATCTCCACCATCGCGGTCTGTCCGACCTTGTCGTATGCCGTGTCAAGAAGAGAGCCCATCTCTTTTTTATTGATAGTCTTGTTGATAAATCTAAGGTCGGGATGAAGCGCCGAATTAAACAGCACGCGTCCCGGCGATGTCTCTATCCACTTTCCGTCGATAGTTTCGCACTTCCACGAAGGATCGGCTTTGATCCTGATCTTTGAATTGACGTGGACGACAGAGTGGTCAAGCGCGGACATTACATCTTCGGCATCATTGAAGTACAGGCCTTCTCCCTTCATCCCGTCCCTCATGCTGGTAAGGAAGAATACGCCGAGGATGATGTCCTGTGTCGGTATAACGACAGGCTTTCCGCTCGCCGGAGAGAGCAGGTTGTTCGAGGAGAGCATGAGCACTCTGGCCTCTGTCTGAGCCTCCAGTGAAAGCGGAACGTGGACTGCCATCTGATCTCCGTCAAAGTCTGCGTTGAATGCGGTACAGACCAGAGGATGGAGCCTGATAGCCTTGCCTTCGATAAGCACGGGTTCAAAAGCCTGTATCCCAAGGCGGTGAAGCGTAGGCGCCCTGTTGAGCATTACGGGATGGTCCTTGATAATGCCCTCGAGTATGGCCCAGACTTCGTCCCTGCCTCTTTCGATAAATCTTCTTGCGCTCTTGACGTTGGGTGTGAGACCGCTTTCGACAAGCTTGTGCATGACGAACGGCTTGAAGAGCTCAAGCGCCATCTGCTTCGGCAGACCGCACTGGTAGATCTTCAGGCTCGGTCCGATGACGATGACCGAACGTCCCGAATAGTCGACGCGTTTCCCGAGCAGGTTCTGACGGAAACGTCCCTTTTTGCCCCTGAGCAGGTCTGTAAGGCTCTTGAGCGGCCTGTTGCCTGCTCCGAGCACCGCTTTGCCCCTGCGGCCGTTGTCTATCAGGGCATCGACCGATTCCTGGAGCATCCTCTTCTCGTTGCGCACTATGATCTCAGGAGCCTTCAGCTCCTGAAGCTTGCGCAGACGGTTGTTTCTGTTTATTACCCTGCGGTAGAGATCATTGAGGTCGGAGGTCGCAAAACGGCCGCCGTCGAGCTGGACCATCGGCCTCAGATCGGGCGGGATGACGGGCAGAACCGAGAGCACCATCCATTCCGGTTTGCTGTCGCTCTTCCTGAAATCCTCAGCGACCTGGAGCCTCTTGACCAGCTTGCGCTTTTTCTGGCCCGAACACTCCGCGATGTCTTCTCTTAACGAGGAGACCAGAAGGTCGATATCCATCTGTTCCAGGAGCGTATATACCCCTTCGGCTCCGATACCGGCCTCAAAGGTCTTGTCGTACGCCGAGCAGATGGCCTGCTCCCTCTCGAGGATTATGTCAGCCCTTTCAAAGGGGGATTCCCCTCCGTTGATGACTATGTAGCAGGGGTCTTCCAGGGTCTCCGTCTCTTCGACAGTCTGGAAGCGCCTGGGGTACTTCTGGCTGTAAAGCCTGTACTCGCTCTCTGAGATCACGTCGTTCTTGGCGAACGGCAGATGCACGACAGAGGTGACTATGAAGGCCTCCTGGTTGTTTATGACGGCCCTTTCAAACTTAAGTCCGCTGTCTGCCTCCTTCATCGACTTCATCTTCGATTCGGGAACGATCGTGTTTGAGGACTGATCATCGTCTTCCCTTATAACGCGGTAGGCACTCTCCGTCTTGAAGAGTTCGTCGCCGTATTCGTTCCTGATCCGGTTCACCTGGGCTGCGGTGATGACATCGCCCTCATCAACGTTGATCTCCTCGACCTTCGTGATCCTGAAAGCCTCTTCTGCCTTGAACTTGGGATCATAGAAGCGATGGATGCGCTCCTCGGATGCTGAGATCAGCTTGCCTCTGCGGGCAAGATCTATCCTGCGCCCTTCGCTGACGACCTTATAGACCCTCTCCCTGCGGCGTGTGGGGGCGAAATATACGACCTTTTCAAGCTCTTTTGTAGAAGTTCCGAGCAGCAGACTCAGTCTGCTCGGGATCCCTCTGAGATACCAGATATGGACGACCGGGGCCGCAAGTTCGATATGGCCCATCCTCTCTCTGCGCACGCGGTTGTCTGTGACCTCCACTCCGCAGCGGTCGCATACGACCCCTCTGAACTTGGGGCCGCTTCTCTTATATTTTCCGCAGGCGCACTCATAGCTGCGGGTCGGACCAAATATCCTTTCGCAGAAAAGTCCGTCTTTCTCCGGACGAAGCGTCCTGTAATTTATCGTTTCAGGCTTTTTGACTTCACCGCTCGAAAGCTCCCTGATCCTTCCGGGGGAGGACAGTTTGGTCCTTACTCCGGCGATCTCGCGATTTAAGTTAGCCATTAAATATCATCCCCCTGATCATCCTTCTCAGGAACAATGTCATTGAAGAGATCCGCAACATCATCCTTCAGGACTTCGGCTTCTTTTTCTTCATCCGTTTCGTGCAGATCCATGGAGCTGTATTCAAACGCATGATCATGGAAGAGGTCGCTGTCAGATATCTTCGAAGGTCTGCCTAGGCTGAAATCTTCCTCAAGGCTGTCGACTGTCGAATCCGGCTTGAACGAGACATGGCGCCTGTTCTCCCTGCCGCCGTCCTCGTCCTCTTCTGAAAGCACTAGCTCTCCGAACGTGCCGTCCGAGTACTTTATCTCGACATCCAGCCCGAGCCCCTGAAGTTCCTTGATAAGGACCCGGAAGCTCTCGGGAACGCCGGGTTTTGCGAGGTTCTCGCCCTTGACGATCCTTTCGTAAGTCTTGAGCCTTCCTCTTATGTCGTCCGATTTGACTGTGAGCATCTCCTGAAGCATATGTGCCGCACCGTAGCCTTCAAGGGCCCAGACTTCCATTTCACCGAACCTCTGGCCTCCGAACTGGGTCTTTCCTCCCAGAGGCTGCTGGGTTATCAGGCTGTACGGGCCTATCGAGCGGGCGTGGATCTTGTCGTCGACAAGGTGTATCAGTTTGAGCATGTACATGACCCCGACCGCGACCTTGTTTGCCATCGGTTCACCTGTTCTTCCGTCATAGAGGGTTATCTTGCAGTCATCCCTCATCTCGGGATACTTTGTCCTCTGGATCTCCTTGACGTAAGGCATGAGCTCTTCAGCTGTGACCGATTCGAAGACCGGCGTGACGACCTTCCAGCCGTTCTGCATGGCAACAAAGCCCATCACAGTCTCAAGCACCTGTCCGAGGTTCATTCGGCTCGGAACTCCGAGCGGGTTGAGGACTACATCGACAGGCGTTCCGTCTGACAGGTACGGCATATCTTCCTCTGCCATGATCCTGGATACGACGCCCTTGTTGCCGTGGCGTCCGGCCATCTTGTCGCCCTCGGTTATCTTGCGGAACTGGGCGACATATACCTTTACGACCTCGTTCACGCCGGGGCTCATGTCCTCGCTGTTCTTATCCCTGGAGAGCCTCTTGATCTCGACGACCTTTCCGCCCTCTCCGTGCGGGACCCTCAGACATGTGTCGCGGACTTCCCTTGCCTTCTCGCCGAAGATCGCCCTGAGAAGCTTTTCTTCAGGCGACTGGTCGGACTCGCCTTTCGGTGTGACCTTTCCGACAAGTATGTCTCCAGCCTTTACTTCTGCGCCTATCCTGACTATTCCGTCCTCGTCGAGGTTCTTCAGGGCATCTTCGCCAACGTTGGGGATGTCCCTCGTTATCTCTTCGGGGCCGAGTTTCGTGTCTCGCGATTCGACCTCATACTCTTCTATATGTATAGAGGTGTAGAAATCTTCCTTGACAAGTCTCTGGCTCAGGAGTATGGCGTCTTCAAAGTTGTATCCTTCCCACGAGACGAATGCGACGAGCACGTTGCGTCCGAGGGCAAGTTCTCCTCCGTCGCAGGCCTGTCCGTCAGCGATCACCTCACCGGCCTCTACCTGCTGACCGTGGTAGACGATAGGTCTCTGATGGATGACCGTACCCTGGTTGGACCTTCTGAATTTCGGCATCGTATAGATGTCTTTTTCGTTGTCTTCCGTGGTGATCTCTATCCTGTCCGAATCCACGTATGTTACTGTTCCTGCTCTCCTTGAGACGGCACATGAACCTGAGTCCTTGGCTATACGGTGTTCTATGCCGGTGCCTACTATCGGAGAGTCGGGGAAGACAAGGGGAACAGCCTGCCGCTGCATGTTAGATCCCATAAGCGCCCTGTTCGCGTCATCGTGTTCAAGGAACGGGATAAGGGCAGTCGATATGGATACTATCTGCTTCGGAGAAATGTCCATGTACTCCAGCTGCTCAGGCTGTATCTCTATCGTGTTGTCGTGGTGCCTGACATAGATGCCGGTGCCGCCGTCCGTCGGGAGGATCTTCCCGTCTTCGGATATCGGCGTATCGGCACGTCCGACATAGTACTCGTCTTCGTCGTCCGCTGAAAGGTATTCTATTTCGTCCGTCAGGTATCCGTTGACGACTTTCCTCCTGGGACATACAAGGAAGCCGTACTCATTTATCCTTGCAAATGTCGCAAGAGATGTGACCAGCCCTATGTTGGGACCTTCGGGAGTCTCTATCGGACAGACCCTTCCGTAGTGGGTATGATGGACGTCACGGGCTTCGAATCCGGCACGTTCCCTGCTAAGTCCTCCGGGACCGAGTGCCGAGAGTCGGCGCCTGTGCGTTAGCTCGGCAAGCGGGTTTGTCTGGTCCATAAACTGCGACAGCTGTCCCGAACCAAAGAATTCCCTCAGCGCAGCCGATATCGGACGAACGTTGATAAGGTCCTTGGCCATTGCCGTGGCAAGGTCGGGGGTCGTGGTCATGCGCTCCCTTGCGATCCTTTCCATCCTCAGAAGGCCTATGCGGACCTGGTTCTGAAGAAGTTCGCCGACCGCGCGGACCCTCCTGTTGCCGAGGTGGTCTATGTCGTCTATGTGTTCGTTCCCGTCGCGAAGCTTTATAAGGCTCTTGATTATCGCCACTATATCCTCAACGGTAAGAAGGCGTTCCGTGCTCGGGATATCGAGCTGCAGCCTTCTGTTTATCTTGTACCTTCCGACCCTTCCGAGGTTGTACCTTCTGGGATCGAAGAAAATGCTGCTGATATATTCCCTGGCATTCTCCATCCTGGCCGGTTCATTGGGCCTCAGTTTACGGAAGAGCTCAAGTATCGCCGCGTCGGGCGTGGTCGTGTTGTCTCTTTCGATGGTGGCGGATATTGCCGGATCCACGTCCCAGACCCAGATCTTGGTCCTGCCGCTTTCCCAGAGGACCTCGAGATCTTCTTTGGTGAGCCTTTTATTCTTGGGGATGACGACAGATCCTTCTCCTTCGCCGGAGACTATCGTCTCGGCCAGAAGCATGCCTCTGACTTCGTCCTCAACAAGATCTCTTTCCACTTCTTTCGCTCCGAAGAGGGAGAGAAGCTCTTCCGTGCTCTGGATGCCGAAAGCTCTCAGCATCATGGTCACGGGGATCTTTTTCCTGTTGTCGATCTTCACTGACAGGACTTCGCCCGGGGCCAGGTCAAATTCGATCCATGCCCCACGGTCCGGTATCAGTTTGGCCATAAAGGATTCCTGGCCGGGAATGCCGAGTTCGGCGCTCAGATAGACGCCTGCAGACCTCGCAAGCTGATTAACGACGACACGTTCCGTGCCGTTGATAATGAATGTTCCTCTCTCTGTCATCGCGGGGAAATCGCCAAGATAGATCTCCTCTTCCTTGATCTCGCGCGTCTTTCTGTTGACCAGCCGGATCGTCGCGCGCAGAGGTCTCGACCATGTAAGGTCCCTGCTGCGTGCCTCATCCAGACTCATGACTACAGGATCGACATAATATCTTACGAACTCAAGGGCGAATGAACCGTCGTAGCTTTCGATGGGGAAAACCTCATCGAAAAGTTCCTGGAGACCCTGCGAGGCTCTTGCGTCGGGATCCGTATCAGCCTGAAAGAACCACTGATATGAATTGCGCTGGACCTCAACAAGATCCGGCAGAGCGATAAGATTTTTTTCTTTCCCAAAAACCTTGCGCTGCTCAAAAGACTTGCCTGATGGTGTCTTAACCTGCATGGGAGCAACCTCCCTGAATGGAATATTTGGTGAGATCGTACAATCGTACAAATGAGTATTTTAACAAAAAAGCGACAACTGTCAATAGACAGGTGTCGCCTGTTTTTGATCTGTTGGTGTCGAGGAGGGGAATTGAACCCCTATGGGCGCTAGCCCACTGGATCCTGAATCCAGCGCGTCTACCAGTTCCGCCACCCCGACATATATGTGATTTGAGTTTGCTGAATGAGCTTGCAACGCAGAGGATTTTATCAGGTAGTTCGATCTTTGGCAAGAAGTTAATTCCATAACCGCTGCCGATCCGGCTGTCATTCCTTTTATTAAATGTTTTTTCTGTCTGACCGGATCAAAGCCGGGGAGCAATGCAGCCCCTGCCATATTTCACTGAGGATATTAAAAATTTTCAATAATTCCTCTATAAGGATAAATCAAGGCATTTTGTCTCCGGACCGTCCGTTTCCTCAAAGCAGACGGCCGATCTCATTGCGGCACCTCCGGACTACAGCTGCTGCAACGATTTTCCCGATATCCTGCATACCTGGCCATCAAATGATCATAAGTGAACAAAAGTGATCAAAATTATATTTAAGGAATAAAAATAGTGAAATCATGCACAACAAACTGATATATATGTTAAAATTTTCATATTGGGGAAGATTGGCATTTAATATGAGATCGCCGGTCTGAAAAATCATCTTCAACTCAGGAGGGATTTTGTGTGAAAGTACTTCAGCTAAGAACGGAGAAGTGCGTACAGTGCAAAGAATGCATGTCCGCATGTTCCAAGGCATGGTTCAAGGAAGATTCTCCAGCACTTTCTAGGATCACGGTGGAAAACAAAGCAACATATCCTAACATCAACGTCTGCAACCAGTGCGGCGCGTGCATCGAAGTCTGCCCGACACAGGCGCTCGAGCGTGACGCTAACGGGGTCGTGCAGGTCCGTAAGGACAAGTGCACATCCTGTCTCATGTGTGTGGGTTTCTGCCCCTCCGCGAGCATGAGGTTCAACGGCACAAAGCAGACCGAGCCCTTCAAGTGCATTTCTTGCGGCATCTGCGCAAAAGCATGCCCGACCGGAGCTCTTGAACTCCTTACGACACCGGAATCAAAGTAAGAAGGGATGACGAAAATGGATATGAAAGAGATGAAACTTCTATCGGAATGGTCTTACGAGCCGGCGAAGATCCATCGCGGATACGCGAGAGAGACACTCTACGTCGGACTTGGAAATAAAGACGGCAACTACAAGTTTGAGAAACGCCCCGTCTCCGATGACATGATCGAAAAGTTCACGGGCGGACGCGGCTTCGGCCTCAAGCTGCTCTGGGACGCAGTGACAGAAAAAACGAAGTGGGACGACCCCGAAAACGAGCTGGTCATCGCCGGAGGTCCCTTCTGCGGTATCACCCAGTATCCCGGCACGGGAAAATCATACACCGTATTCCTCTCCCCTGCCACGAAACAGACCTACAACAGCAACGCAGGGGGATACTTCGGCCCCTTCCTCAAGTTCTCGGGCTTCGACGCGCTTGAGATCCAGGGCAAGGCCGACAGGCCTGTCGTAGTTTTCATCGACGGCGACAACTATAAAGTCCAGATATTCGAGTCGACCCTCGAAGACAACAACGCGTACTACATTTCCGAGGAGCTCCACGACTACTTTGCGAAGGACGAACAGGACAAGCGCACGATATCCGTCATCTCCACAGGTATGGCGGCGAAGACGAGCTACATCGTCGGGCTCAACTTCAGCTTCTATGACGTACGCAGAAAAGCCGTCAGGCTCAAGCAGGCGGGGCGCGGCGGCGGCGGCACCGTACTCAGCGACAAGAACGTAGTCGCAATAGTCGTGAAGCGCACGAAGTTCACCGGCGCTGAAAACGATCCCGTCGACATCGAAGCGATCATGAAGGCCGGAGTAAGCCTCCACAAGCGCATCCACGACCATGACAACGAGCAGTGCAAGATGCGCTCGGTAGGTACCGCGCACCTTACCGAGATCATGGACGACTACGAACTGCTGCCCGTAAACAACTACAAATTCGGCAGCCACAAGGACATCAACAACATCAGTTCGGACGAATACGCCAAACTCTTCAGTCAGGGCATGGCTGACGGATGCTGGTACGGATGCTCACTGGCATGCGCCAAGGCTGTAGACCACTTCCCGCTCCAGACCGGCCCCTGGAAGGGCAAAGAAGTCGTTGTCGACGGACCGGAATATGAGACGGCAGCCGGACTCGGATCCAACGTAGGTGTCTTTGATCCTTACTGGACGATCGAGGCCAACTTCTACGCTGACCATTACGGATTCGACACGATCTCGCTTGGGACTACGATCGCCTGGGTATGTGAGTGCTATGAGCTCGGACTTATCAACAAGGAGCACACACACGGTCTTGAACTCACCTTCGGAAACAAGAAGGATCTCATGGAGCTGATCCACCGCATGGCAGCCGGTTCCGACGACTTCGTCGTTGCGACGGGCAAGGGAATAGAAGCCGCGCGTGAATATTACGCAGAGCACTACGGCGCCGACCTCGAGGTCATGAAGAAGATCGGAATGGTGTGCCAGGGTCTTGAGGCCTCGGAGTACAGGTGCCAGGAATCCATCGCACAGTGGGGCGGATACTTCCTCACACTGAAGGGTCCCCAGCACGACGAAGCATGGCTCATCTTCATGGACATGGTCAACAAGCAGCTTCCGACATACGAAGACAAGGCAGAGGCTCTCTACTTCTTCCCGAACTTCCGTCTTTGGTTCTCTCTCCACGGTCTCTGCAAGCTCCCGTGGAACGACATCGAACCCGTCGACAACAGCATCAAATATAAGGGCATAGAGGCAGCAAGAGTACCTGAGCACCTCAACAACTACCTGACCATATACACTGCCATCACAGGCAGGCCGCTCGACAGGGAAGGTATGATCCTTCAGTCTGAGAGGGTCTACAACTTCGAGCGCATCTTCAACCTCCGCATGGGCAAGGGCACTTCAAAGTTCCACGAAGCACCGGACCGCGGACTTGGTCCTGTGTGGGAAGACGAATGGATGGCAAGGCCCGACTACTTTGATGCCAGGCTGAAGGAATTCGGCGAGGAGATCGAAGGCAAGTCGGTAAAAGAGAAGATAGCTCTTCTCCAGAAGCACCGCCGCTCCCAGTGGGCCCAGCTCAAGGCCGCTGTCTACAAACGCCGCGGATGGAACAAGAACGGCATCCCAACAATGAAGACCGTTAAACGTCTTGGCATCGACTATCCGGAAGTTGTTGCTCTCCTTGAGAAACACCTCAAACCGGAAGATGAGTTCGAGGACGCGTAGGAAAGAAAGAGAAATGATAACAGTAAACGGGAACCGGTCAGAGTGGGAAGAGGGTCTCACTGTCGAGAAGCTCCTGGCAAGGGAGAACTACACTTTCAGGATGATCTCCGTGTGGATCGATGACCGTCCGGTCGAGAAGAAGGAATATTCCACGAAGCTGATCCCCGATGGAGCAAAAGTCCAGGTCATACACAACATCAGCGGAGGTTAAAACCGCGAAAGAGATGCCCGGATGACAGAACAAGGCGGAGCGTCAGATAATTTCGCTCCGCCTTGTTTTTTTTATAGTATCGCATTATGCCCGCCGATCGTCCCTTACATATACCCTTTCGATATAGTCTGAGTTGAACGCATGGAGCAGGGCTCCGTATCTTTTGAACGAGAAGTCGAGAGTCCCGCCCATTTCCGGTCTTGGGTCGGCATCATCTATGTCGAGGACGAGATGGTCGCTTGACGCTCCGAGGACTGTTACTCCCGGGGTCAGAGGCATCAGATCCTCCGGAATGACATCCTGTTTCCCGATTGCGGCTATTGCCCTGTATCTCATTCCCCTGTCCTCAAAATGCGGCACCTTGCCGAAGGCGTCGGTCCCGATGGGGCCAAGGGGCCTGGAGGGCTTACGTGCGATTTCTACATATTCTGCGGTAAGGACGAAGGCGTCCTGCCGCAGTCCTTCTATCACATTGGTTCCGCACCTTCCCCTGAGAAGGGCTCCGCCTATCCTGAGGTGGTTTATCTCAGGCGGAGTTATGTCCGAGTTGAGCATCTCATAAAACAGGTTCGTTCCGCCACCGGAGATCAGCCACTTATTGTTTCCCAATGCTCTCTGAAGTTCCGAGGATATATCGACGAGCATTTTCAGATTCTCTTTGGAGGGCATTACCCCGCCGAAACATCCGAAATTTGTCCCTACTCCGATGCACCGGATCCACCGGCATTTTCGGAAGAGGTCGGCCATCTCTCCTATCCTGTCCGGCCATATGCCCTCCCTGAGATCTCCTACGTCTGTCATAAGCAGGACATCAAATTCCTTCTTCTCGGAGGCACATAATTTTTCAAGCTCTGTGATCGTCCCGGGCATCGAGATGAGAGACCAGTCGGCATAGGAGAGCATCTCATGCAGTTCGCTCAGCATGGGTATCCTTAGGAGCCCCAGAGGTGCCCTGATCCCTGCTTTTCTGAAAGCAGCGATATTCTTCATCCTGCTGTCCATCAATGAATATATCCCGCCCTCAAGTATCGCCTCCGCTATTTTTATGTCGCCGCATACGCACTTTACTACCGAATCTGCCCTTATGCCTCTGGCAAGGCAGATCTCCCTCACTTTGGATGCGTTGCAGGTCACGGCATCGAGATTTATCGTTAGATGCGGGTTCGTCACATTTCAGACCTCCAGCACGCAACGAAATGTCCAGGGTCATGTTCCTTCAGCACCGGAGTCTCGCAGAGGCAGCGCTCTGTGCTTCCTCCGCACCTGTGCGCGAAGACGCAGCCCTCAAAATCCTCTGAAGGCGCGCTCGGTACTTCGTCCGACAGGACCACAGAGTCTATCGTTCGTTTCCCAAGCACGGGGACCGCGCTCAGGAGAGTCTTTGTGTAGGAGTGCAGCGGGTTTTCAAAAATACTGCTGTAAGGACCGTACTCGACCAGGCGTCCGAGATACATTATCCCCACACGGTCGCTTACATGCCTCACAACCGCAAGGTCGTGTGCAATGAACATGAGGGAGAGATCGAATTCCTCCCTCAGATCAAGAAGGAGGTTCAATATCTGGGCCTGTATCGACACGTCGAGAGCCGAGACCGGTTCGTCGGCTATTATGAAATCGGGGGCGACGGCAAGCGCCCTCGCGATACTTATCCTCTGTCTCTGTCCCCCTGAAAACTGGTGGGGATACCTGTCTGCCTGGGAGCTGAGGACTCCGACCTTGTCAAGGTAATACATAGCCTTCTCCTCCGCCTCCCTGCGGCTTCCCGCAAGGCCGTGGAACATTATCGGCTGAGTGACGATCTCCTTGACGGTGTGCCTCGGATTGAGAGACGAATAGGGGTTCTGGAAGACCATCTGCATCTTTTTCCTGAATGGCCTGAGTTCCCTTTCTTCCAAATCAGTTATGTCCGTCCCGTCATATATGATCTTGCCGGCATCCGGTTTATAGAGCCTGATTATGGTCCTCGCAGCGGTGGACTTACCGCAGCCCGATTCCCCCACCAGTCCGAATATCTCTTTTCTCTTCAGCGAAATCGAAAAATCCTTGACAGCATCGACATATTTTTTCTTTTCAAAAGGACCTGAACGGGACAGCGGGAATTTTTTTGTCATGTTTTTCACTTCCAGAAGCAGATCGTCTCTGTCCATCAAAGTCCCCTCCCTCCCGCAAAATGACAGCATACACAGTGCCCTTCTTCGATCTCCCTCATCCGGGGATACTCTTTTTCACAAATGCTTTGTGCCATTTCACACCTTGGGCAGAATGCGCAGCCCGCAGGCATGTCAAAGGGGTTCGGGACCATGCCTGAGATCTGGCGAAGCATCTCACGCTCCCCTGCCATTTTGGGTATCGATCCCAGCAGGCCTACGGTATAAGGATGGGCCGGCCTGGAAATGACAGCCTCTGAGCTGCCCCTTTCGATCACCCGTCCGCAGTACATCACTATTATGTTGTCCGATACTCCGGAGACCAGAGAGAGATCGTGCGTGATGAGGATCATGGAACTGTTGTTTTTCCTGACCAGGCTGTAGAGCCGCTTGATCAGCTGTGCCTGAACGGTCACGTCAAGCGCCGTCGTCGGTTCATCGGCAATTATAAGAGAGGGGGAGGTGGCCAGTGATATCGCTATTATGACCCTCTGCCTCATTCCTCCGCTGAACTGGTGCGGGTAATAGTTGACCCTGCTCTCGGGCGATGGTATCCCGACAAGCCTAAGCAGTTCCACCGCCCTTTTATGAGCCTCCCTGCCCCTGAGCCCTTCGTGCAGTTCCAGCGTCTCGCATATCTGTCTTTTGATCGTGTAGACCGGATTGAGGGAGGTCATTGGGTCCTGGAAGATCATCGAGATCTTATTTCCCCTTATCCTCTCCATTTCCCTCTCCGATTTTTTCAGCAGCGACTCACCTTCAAATATTATATCTCCGCCTGCTATCCTCCCGGGCGGATCTATAAGCCTCAGGACCGAAAAACCTGTGACCGACTTACCGCATCCGGACTCGCCCACCACACCGAGGATCTCGCCTCTTTTCAGGGAGAAGCTGACTCCGTCAACAGCCTTCACCACTCCCCTGAATGTGTGGAAATGTGTACTGAGATCCCGTACTTCGAGGAGTACTCCGTTATCATTTTTTGCTTCTTCTGTCATCGTCATAAGTGTCGCACCTACTTAAGGCGGGGATTGAACTCATCCCGCAGAAAATCTCCGAGCAGGTTCATGCCGACGACCAGAAGCATCAGCACGAGTCCCGGAAATACAGATACCCACCAGAGCCCGCTGAAAAGTACGTTATAACCCTGCGCCACCAGAAGCCCGAGCGACGGTTCGGTTATCGGTATGCCTATGCCAAGGAAGCTGAGCGTTGCCTCGCTCAGGATGACAGTGCCTATCTGAAGTGTGGCAATTACTATCACCGGTGTCATGACGTTCGGCAATATGTGTCTGAAGAGGATGACCCTCTCAGGGAACCCTATGACCTTGGCGGCCTCGACATACTCCTTGTTTTTTTCCGCCATGGCAGTCCCCCTTACTGTCCTTGCGTATGTGACCCACCCCGAGAATGAGAGCGCAAGGATGATCTTCCACACGCCCCTTCCGAATGCGATCAGCACAAGCATTGCGATCAGCAGGCTAGGGAAGGAGAGCTGTACGTTGACAAGCCCCATTATCAGGGAGTCAAGCCTGCCTCCCTTGTATCCTGAGATCAGCCCCAATACGGTGCCGACTGTCATGCATATCATCGTCACGCAGAACCCTATCGTAACGGACATCCTTACGCCGTAGACTATCGCGCTGACCATGTTGCGCCCCTGGTCGTCAGTGCCCAGTATGAAACGCGGATCAGAGCCCTCCTGCCAGATCGGGGGCTTGTACGAGTCGTTCAGGTCCAGCTGTGCAAGATCATATGGGTTCTGGCTCACCAGGTGCGGTCCGAAAACGGCGGTAAGCAGGAAAAGAAAGATTATCACGGCCCCGGCTATGGCAAAGGGGTTGTGCTTGAAATTATGGAATCCCTCGGATCTCAGGAACTTTGAAATTCGTTTTCCGGCATCCATCGCGTTCACCTCAGGTCTATCCTTGGATCAACTATGGTGTAGAGGATATCGACGATGAAATTTATAACGACGAAGAGCATCGACGCAAGCATAAGGTAGGCGATTATAACAGGCCTGTCTGATATGTTTATGGAGTCTATGAGCAGTTTGCCCATGCCGGGCCATGCAAATATAGTCTCCGTTATTGTCGCAAAGACTACCAGCCCCCCGAATTCAAGTCCGTAGACTGTAATGACTGGGATCAGCGCGTTCTTGAGGGCATGGCCGTAAAGTACATCATGGGGACTTACGCCTTTTGCTTTGGCAAACTTGATATAGTCCTGACGCAGTACCTCCATCATCCCCGCCCTCGTCAGCCTCAGCTGTGTTGCAAGCTGCTGCACGGCAAGGGTCACAGCGGGCAGGATGATATGCTTCAGGCCATCCCATGTAAGGAAGCTCAGCCTCATACCCCAGACCACGACAACATCTCCGCGTCCCGAAGAGGGCAGCCAGCCCAGCTGGACCGAAAAGACGAGGATCAGGACTATGCCGAACCAGAATGTAGGCATCGAAATACACAGCAGAGAGAGGGATAGTATGCTTCTGCTGAGAAACGTGTTCGGATGGGCCCCCACATATACTCCGAGCGGTATCGCGATCAGTGCCGCAATGATCATCGCAAGGATGACTATCTCGAGTGTCGCGGGCATGCGCTCGAATATAAGCTTCATCGCAGGTTCCCTGAATACGAAGGAGTTGCCCAGATCTCCGTGAAGCACGTTCACTGCAAAGAGTTTGTACTGTTCCCACGGTGACTTGTCCAGTCCCATAGCTGCCCTGGCCTTGGCCAGTTCCTCCGGCGAAGCTTCCGGCGGCAGAAGCAGGACCGCGGGGTCACCGAGCATATTGACAAAAATAAAGACGATCGTTGCAACAATTGCAATGACTACAAGCATCTGAATAAATCTTTTGATCACATAGAAAAGCAAACACAACCCTCCTCACGGTACGGCAGACAGATCCACGGAAAGGAGGAGGAAACCCGGACGGTCCCCTCCTCCCGACAGATCATACCGGCTTACTTCTTCTGCATGGTCTGGACATCAAAGATGAACGCATCGACTCTGGGTGTAAAGTCGAGTCCCTTGACCATACCATACGGTTCCTCGTACTGATAAATGGGGATTATCGCGTAATCTTTGTAAAGGATCCTGGTCACTTCTTCGAGTTTTGCCTTCCTCACGTTGACATCGGCTGTTGAATCCGCTTCATCCAGGAGTCTGTCGACCTCCGGGTTCGAATAGTGGGTCCTGTTGGATCCGCCGGCTCCCTCTTTCTTGTCCCTGGTGTAGAACATGCGGTTGTACCAATATCCAATGTCGCCCTTACCGGTCCCTGACGCCCCGTAGAATGCGGTGGTCTTATCGCCGGGATTTATGTATGACAGATACTGGTTCGACGGGATCATGTTGAGCTTCGCCCTGATGCCGACCTTTGCAAGGTATCCGGCTATAGCCTGTGAGCATGGTCCGTCGTTAAAGTATCTCTGCTGGGGGACATCCCACACGAACTCGAATCCGTTGGGATAACCTGCCTCTTTGAGCAGCTGCTTTGCCCTCTCCGGGTTATAGGGGTACGGCTTGAGGTCTTCGACATAACCGTATGCACCAGGTATCGGAAGCTGTCCGGTGGGATATGCATGGCCGCCGTAGACGTTCTTGATTATCGCATCCCTGTCTATGGCGATCGCGAATGCCTCCCTCACCCTCGGATCGAGGAAGGGGTTCTTGCCGTTCTTGTAGCCCGGGGTCTTCTGCCTTGTAACGTCGATATTTATGTGCATGACATCGGGACCCGGTATTGCCTTGACCTCGGTGTTGGCTCCCTTTGCAACGCGCTCGATGTCTCTGACGGGAACGTTGTATATCAGATCGACTTCTCCGCTGAGAAGGGCCGCGACTCTGGTGGCATCATTTTTGAGCGGCCTCATGATGACCCTCTTGATCTTCGGTTTCGGTCCCCAGTAATTCTCGTTGGCATCAAGGGTTATGTGGTCTTCCTTGATCCACTCGACGAACTTGTAAGGGCCTGTCCCTACGGGGTGCTTGAGTATCCCCTCTTCGCCGACCTTCTCGAAGTGCTTTTTGCTCGATATGTAGATGTCTGCCATGTCAAGCACAAGGATCGCATAGGGGGCGTGTGTCCTTATCTGCACTTTGTAGGTATCCAGCGCCAGCGCTGAGGCTATCGGCTGTACAAATCCGGCACCTCCGGTCGTTGAGTCCCTGTAGCGCTTGATGCTGAAGACCACGTCATCAGCCGTGAACGGATCGCCGTTGTGGAATTTGACACCTTCGCGGAGCGTCAGGATCCAGGTCGTGTCATTTTTCTGCTCCCACTTTGTGGCCAGTGAAGGTACAAGGGTAAACTTACCCTGCTTGTCAAATACCTTTCTCACAAGAGGATCAAATACGTTGATCGTAATGTTGTTCGACCACATCGCGTTCGTGGCATGGGGGTCGACTGTGGTAGCATCGCCGGTGGTGCCGATAATAAGGGTCTCGGCCCTCGTCGGCGCCGCCATCGCTGAACCTACGCAGAAAACAAGCATAACTACGGCAAGCAACAGGATAACAAATTTCTTCATCACCGCTTTCAGCTCCTTCCATTCCTCAAGATCGACATATGGTGCTGTACACATATTCTGTCATTGTGACAAAATCAAAAACGGGCAGTCCAGTGGCTTTTCTGACAACTTCCGAAAATGGGGGCATATCCGTACACTCGTATACTATCGCAACAGTTTCCGGGTGTTCCCTGACGGCGTTCAGGACTATAGAGACAAATTGTTTTTCCAGAAGGGCAAGATCAAGCTCTGCGTTGAAGTCGTCTCCCATCTTTTTCCACTCGCCGCACTCTTCCCTCATACCGTAAATATGCAGGCCGGACATGTCGTATGTTCCCGTGGCATGAAAGTGTTCTTCTTTCAGATTTGACTTTCTTGCCGTGATCACCAAGATATCGCGGGGATCCCCGTACATTGCCCTAATAAACGGGATCTGCAGAAGGCTTGAAGAGAAGAAAGGTATCTTTAGTGCTGACGATATCTCCTTCTGAAATATGGCATTGAACCCGCAGCTCGTGGTGATGCACTTTACACCCATCGATTGGAGCTCCAACGCCTTGTCTATCATCCTCTGCATTACCACCGGGTCGGGATCCTGGATGACTGTTTTGGCGCATGCTCCCGGTATCCTTTCCACCAGCACCGGAAAATCGAAAGTCTTCGGATTGGTGCTGTTGCCCTTAAGAGTCTCAAGCTGCAGCAGACCCCTCGGGACCTTTCCCTCCTCCCAGGCGAGTATCGCAAGCTTCGGTACTGATCCTCCGCAACTCCACTCGCTGTCCGCCGTTTTTTCCCTGATATCCGTCAGTGATCATCTCCTTTCGCAGTCTTATAGATCAAACAGAAAGAAAGCGCCTCATGATATTGCAGATGTGGCCTGAATCCTCCGGCGGGCAAGCCTCTAAGTTCTCCCACGCCTTTTCGTCTCCGAGCACTTTTCTCAGCGCGCTTACGCCGGAAGCCACACCTATCTCAAAGTGGGGCTGCAGTCCCCACATTTTTTTATTTTTGATCCTTATCCCGCTGATCCGGCACCGGGACGAAGATGCAAAGACCTCCACTTCGGACTCCGGGATCTCCTTTACCTCCCAGCAATGGTGAGAGAAGACCGAATATTCTCGGCCTGCCTCCCCGAATACCTCATCGTCCGTCACAGAACGTATCCTGTGCCATCCATAGTTGGCCTTGTCCATGGGCCCCAGGCATCCTGCCCCGTAAAGAGTCTTCACTGTCATCTGATGGCCGAAGCAGACTCCGAGCAGAGGGACGTTATTTTCATAAGCCCACCTGATAAGCGACGATTCCCTGGCCTGCCATGTCCCTTCAAAATCAGCCCCTGAGCCGGACAGGATTATGTGCGAGTATCCATTCCCATACTCAGGGACGGTGTCTGTAAGAACATCGACTACATCAAACTCATATCTGAAGTGGGGGATAAAATTGTCAGAGACCCTGTTTTCCGGCACCAGCGAATTATTGATAAAGAGTATGCGTTTCACTTCAATATCTTCAGTCATAATGCCCACCTGTGCGTAGTAAGTGAATTGTAGGTCGACTCGACATGGCGGTACATTGCTTCCCTTGCCCTTTCCGGATCTCTCGACGCAAGAGCTTCAACGAGCTTTATGTGCTCCCTGCAGCTGTTCGACGTATTGGGATCCCTCAATGCATTGCTTTCGTCGACCTTCCGTCTGTAGAACCTGTCGAAGAAGAATGTGTACAATGCCGCCCTCCAGTATATGTGCTGGATGAACCTGGCAAGATATGCGTTTCCGCTTATCTTCGCTATCTCCATGTGGAACTTTTCGTTGACCTCCGAGTAAGGGTCATGCTCCCTTTTTGAAAAGTATTCCCTCTCTTTTTCAAGCAATCCCTCAAGTTCCCTTACCTGCGCATCCGTTATATTCTGGGCCGCTATGTATGCGGCCTGCGGTTCCAGATAGATCCTCGTCCTGAAGACATCCCGCATATCATTCGGCTCAAGCCTGGGAAGGCAGCATCCCATCCTCGGCACCTGTTCGAGGACTCCCATGGCCACGAACTGCCTCAGCACGTTCCGCACCGGAGTCCTGCTCAGGTTCAGCTCCGTGGCTATATCTCCCTCGACGATCCTGTCTCCGGGTGAGTACTTTTGGGACATCAGGAGTTTGAGTATGTCCCGGAAAGCTTTTTCTTCGCTCTTTGCTACGCGCATTTTTATCTCCCTTTTATCTGCTCAGATACAACCGACAGCTATTCGGTGTATTCCTCAAATTTGAAGCCGAACTTTTCGAGTTCGTCCAGTACCGGGTCAAAAATTTCCGCTGATGTCGGTATCACAACGCCTTTTTGGGAGATCTTTCCGCTCAGCAGGCAGTCAGTACCTATCGCGAGCGGAAGGCCCGTAGTCCTGGAAATGGCTGTCTCCCCGCTAATATCTCCCGTTACCGCCATCGTTGAAACGATCTTTTCCCGGGTACCACGTTCAGGGTAATTGACGGTAAATCTGTGCTGCATGATCACGATATCCTTTTCGTGCGGCATATAGGTGAGTTTCTTCAGATAGAGATCCGCAATCACATCTTTCGTGCTTTCACAGGCCGCCGGGACAGGGACATCTTCAAAGAGACCGAGCCACCTGAGCCTGAGCAGTACCGCAGATGAGCTGTCAAGACCGAGGAATGCGCCTGCGGCCTCCATCGCATCCGGTGTGTCGATGTCGGTAAGTTTTCTTATTAGATCTGAGTAAGTCATATTTGAAAGGTCGATCTTGGAAGATTCGTATAGGCCGAGCCTCAGCAATGCGTTGACAGTCTCGCTCCAGCCCAGGTAGCGCAGCGTCCCCCTGTATACGTCTTTGACCTCGGGCATGTCATATGCCTGGATGTACGGGGTCGAGTCACCGTTTGCATATTCCTCGAACCATCCCAGACCTTTTATCTCGACCAGTGAGGGATGGAGGTATGTTTCGCCGTCAGGCATCACGATGACCTTCTTGTCTTTTATGATCTTTGCTTCACGTTTTGATGAATCCACCACGCTGCTTGGAGCCCATGAGAGTTTGTAACCGTAAGGGTTGTTGTTTGATGAGGCTTCAGGAAGGGAACCGCAGACCGACCAGAAAGATATCACTTCTCCTTTTTCATCATGGATCTTTTTGATCGTCCTCGAAGCCGACATGTGGTCGATCCCAGGGTCGAGCCCCATCTCGAACAGAAGAGTAACACCCTTTGCCTCGGCTTCTTCGGAGAGGTTCCTGATCTCTTCCTTTGCGTAGGAAGCCGCGGTCATGTCTATCGACCTTTGGATACATTCCCTGGCTATCCTTGAGTTCATCGCCGCAGGCAAAAGACACAGCACAACGTCCGGCTTGTACTCATCCATAAGCCTGCCCGCATTTTCGTAGGCATCTTCGGTGACAGGATGCCCCCTCTCCCTTCCGGAGAGGGTGATATCAAGGTTCTCACGTACTTTATCCACGAGAAAAACTTCATAGTCTTCCTTTTGAAGCAGGTATTGGATACAAGGTTTTGCCACCCTGCCGGCACCGAACGCAAGGATCCTCTTCAAGGCTGATCACTCCTCTTTTTCATCAAAGGATGGCCCAGCTGTCCGGACCACCGAAAAGTAAGGGACTTTATTGTATTTTATGAAGTACACTTTAAATTGTCAACATTGTAGGACATGTCAATGCAAATATATAATTACCATGCCATATTAATTTACAAAAATTTATTATCTGAATAATCTGCCTTAAATTGACGCCATCGATCGAAGAAAAAGGGATATAATCATAAAAATCTGACTGCTGGGGTATTTGTTGAAATGATGATATGCGGTTCCGTGTGGAGAGGCTTCAGGTTCGGTACGCTGCTGCAGATAGCAGTCGGCCCCGTCTGTCTCTTTGTCTTCCGGACCGCGGCAACGTCGGGTTTTCTTGCGGCGGAAGCGGCTGTGCTGGCAGTAACTCTCGCGGATACGCTCTATGTTGCCGCTGCCCTTCTCGGGGTGGGGACGATCATAGAAAAGAACAGACAGGCAAAAAGTGTTTTCAGCTATCTCGGCGCGGCTGTCATAACACTTTTCGGGATATCTTCGATACTCGGGGCATTCGGAGTTAACATCATTCCCGGAATAGGCGGGATGGCAGAGACAACTTCTGAGAGCGCGTTTATAAACGCGCTCCTGCTGACCCTTTCAAGTCCTCTGACGATAGTGTTCTGGGCGGGCATATTCACGGCCAAGATAACGAGCGGGGAAACGGACGGGGAGGAAGTATACTATTTCGCTGCAGGAGCGATACTTTCAACGCCCGTGTTCATGTCGTTCGCCGCTGCGGCGGGAGTCCTTACCGGCAGTTTTCTGCCGGGATCCCTTATCGCGGCGCTTAATGCAGCTGTCGGAGCGGTGCTGGTCTTTTTCGGGATAAGGACAGCCTTCAGAGGGCGGTTCAGCTCCTCTTTTTCCCCTGATCCACCCACTTTTTGACCCTCCTTCCGGCGAGCGCCTCCCTGTCAAAGATCTCGGTGCGGGATGCGATCAGCATGCAAAGGGGTATGCCGATGCAGAAACATATGACTGCCTGGCTTATCCCGATGTAGAGGATAGAATACATTACCGGGGTGTCTGTGATGATGCCAAGGTATGTGCCGACGGCCAGCGCGTTGATGAGTACAGGTGGAAGGGCTGCAAGCCATATGCTGTTCGTTTTGTATGTGAGCCATGCGGCGGCAAGAGTGGCGGAGCTCCCCACTACGATATCTATAAGGCCAAACCCTCCTGCGATATTTGACAGGAAACAGCCGATAAAAAGTCCCGGTATCGCTTCGGGCATAAAAAACGGAAGCAGCGTCAGCGCCTCAGCCACCCTGAACTGGACCGGGCCGAAGGAGAGAGGCGAAAGGGCGACCGTGAGCGCCGCGTACAATGCAGCTATCATCCCTGAAACAGCTATCTTTCTTATCATTGCAAAAACTCCCTGAAGATAAAGAATGTTGGTATTATAACCTGCTTAAGGCTATAATGACCACGGACTGTCCAAAATGATCGATAACGGAGGGACCTTCAGATGAAAATAACAATGTTGGGCGCAGGGAGTTTCGGAACGGGAATGTCAAAGCACCTTGCCGACCTTGGCAACGATATCCTCATGTGGACAATAGACAAAGAGCAGGCCGACTCTATCAACAGCACTGGGAGAAACACCTTCTGCTTTCAGGATACGGTACTGCCTGACAATATAAAATGCACGCTTGATATGGACGAGGCACTGAGCTTTTCCGACTATGTGATAATGGCGATACCGACCCAGTTTGAGAGGGAGGTCTGTCGAAAGGTCGCGGCTACAGGCAAAAAAAACCTGCACATGCTGAACCTGGCAAAAGGGATCGAGATAAGCACGGGGTATCTGCTGCATAAAGTACACGAAGAGGAATCACCCGACAATATTTATTCGGCACTTTCGGGACCGAGCCACGCGGAAGAGGTGCTCATAGGCTGCCCCACGGCCGTCACTCTCGCCTCCTTTACGAAAGGCGAAGCGGAAAACTGGCAGAAAATACTGACCGGCAACAACTTCCGAGTCTACACGTCAGATGACGTTGTGGGGCTCGAAGTCGGCGGCGCCACAAAAAACATATACGCAGTTGCAGCAGGTATCTCAAAAGCGATGAAACTCGGCGACAACGCGCTTGCAGCGATAGCATGCAGAGGTCTTGCGGAGATAATGAGGTTCGGAAAAAAGCTGGGGGCCGATCCCATGACCCTCTCGGGGCTCGCGGGCGTAGGCGACCTGATGGTCACCTGTTACAGCATGCACTCAAGGAACTTCAGGCTCGGCCTGGCGGTCGGAAGCGGCAAGTCGTTCGACGCGGCGGCGAAAGAACTGGGACAGGTGGCAGAGGGTGCATATACCGTAAGGGCCGTGGTCGAAAACAGCAAGAAGTTCGATGTCGAAATGCCCCTCGCCGAAGGAGTCTACAGGATACTTTACGGCGGAGAGTCCCCCGAACTGATAATGAGAGAACTCTTCGCACGGCCGCTTAAGTCTGAAGATCTGTTCTAAATACTGCGGCTTAGCTATGGCTGAGCGTGGCTGAGCAGTCGTTAAAGGCAGCGGCATTGACCACATCGCAAATTCCCCGCCCGGCCGGACAACTTGTACGACTGATAATACCGCTGAAAGGCACTGTCCGCGGTAATTTTTATTGATTCGTTTCCGTGCCTCAGTTATAATTTTAATAACGAAATTGCCGCTGATATGTATTATCAGCGGAAAGTTGGTGAAGAAATGATACAAATTCAAAAACTTAATGATATTGTCAATAACCGGGGCGGACTGATCAGAACGTCCGATATGCTGGCTGCGAATATTAAAAGTCATGAAATACGCAAGTTAGTCCAAGATGGTGTGATAGAGCGGATCAGGCAGGGCTACTATCAACTGGCAGGAAATGAAGATATTAGTGAAGAAGCACTCATAGCAAGTCTTTTCCCCGATGGCATCATCTGTATGTACACGGCACTGTTTTATCATGGATATTCAAACAGAACGCCCAACGGATGGGATATCGCCGTCGATAAGAACACCTCCAAATCCCGCTTTAAGTTGGATTACCCTTATGTGCATCCCTATTATCTGGAACCGCATCTTCTTACATTTGGAGTCACCACTGGAGATTATTCAGGAATTAAAATGAAAATATTTGATCGTGACAGACTTATTTGTGAGTGCCTGAAATATGAAGACAAGATGGATCGGGAGACATACAACAAAGCAATTCAGGGTTACGTAGCAGATCCAGGTAAAAACATTACGAAACTTCTTGAATATGCCCAAAAACGCCGCGTGCTTCAAAAGGTCAAACATAAGATAGGGGTGTGGTTATAATGGATACGGGCGCATCTGTGCTGGCAAAGCTCAAAAACAAGGCCCAAAAGAGCGGAAAATCATTTCAGCTGCACCTTCAGTTGTTTTGCCAGGAAGAATTTCTTCGCCGTCTGTCTCTGTCTCCGTATTCGGACAATCTTGTACTAAAAGGCGGGTTGTTTATTTATACACTGACCAACTTTGAAAGCAGATCAACAGTGGATATCGATTTTCTGCTTCATCATTTATCTGCCGGTCTGAATAATATACCGAAAATTATTGAAGATATTTTTTCCGTCAATACAGGCAACGATTTCATTATCTTCACTGCACTCGGATATGAGGAGATCTCACCGCAAAGGAAATACCGCGGCATTAGTTTTCAGGTGATCGGACAAATCAAGAACACCAAAACGCCATTCAGTGTGGATATCGGTATAGGTGATGTGATAGTGCCCAAACCGGAAAAGCGGACAGTTCCCGTACAGCTTGATGATTTTCAGAAGCCAGTGGTCGCCACATACTCCCTGGAAAGCACCATCGCAGAAAAATTCGACGCTATCCTGCAACGTTTGCAGTTGACCAGCCGAATGAAGGATTTTTACGATATTTACTACCTTAGCTGTGCATTTGATTTTGATGGCATACAACTGCAACAGGCAATCTTCGAAACGCTCAAAAACAGAGGGACTCCATACGGATCGGACAGTCTTGATAAAATTGTTTCTTTTTCGGCAGACCGTGAGATGCAGGTACAATGGCGAAGATTTCTTCAACGGTCTTCTCTTCCTGAACTGTCCTTTGACGAGGTCCTGTTTGGGATAAGCGCTTTCTTGAGGCCTGCATGGCAGTCGATCATTACAGAAGATGAAATGACAGGCAAATGGGACGCGGCTACCTCATCATGGCAGAGATCCTAACATTTCATTTCGAAGATTCAGTAGCCCTAGATACTTGCTATAACTGGCTTTTTAGATCCTAAACCCCAGGACGCTGGATCCCCGATCGGAGCATTCGGGAACGACTGAGAGGCGGTCTAATGCCTGGAACGACGGAGAGGAAGGCCAGTGGCCGGATCGACGGCGGTTTTGAGCCTCCGCGGCACTTGGCCGCAATTCTCCGCTATGCGAAGCGAGCGAATTCTCCGCAGCCAAAGGCTGCAAATTCCCCGCGGCATTGACCACGCCGCAAATTCCCCACCCCTGCCCTTGGCCCCTACAACCGTTTGCCTATTGCTTGCCAACGTTTGACGATCGTTTGACCGTATTTACGATTGCTTAGCGACCGCTTAGCTATCGCTCAGCGACGGCTCAGCAAGGTTTTTAACCCTTAAGGAACAGCCCCAGCACATCGTTCAGCGACGATACTCTTACAGTCTCCATCGGGTAATCATCCTTCGGGCTTCTTTTGCTTATCACTGCCTTTTTAAAACCGAGCCTCGATGCCTCTTTCAGTCTCATCATCGTCCTGCCGGCAGGACGCACCTCTCCGGCAAGGCCGACCTCGCCTATGAAACAGACTTCTGCCAGCAGAGGGATGTCTTTGATCGTAGAGGCAAGCGAGACGCACACTGCAAGGTCTGCCGCGGGGTCCCTCAGCATCAGTCCGCCTGTTATATTCAGGTATACATCGCTGTTCCTTGAAAATATGCCGCATCTTTTTTCAAGGACTGCGAGAAGGAGCTGGAGCCTGTTCGTTTCAAGGCCTCTTGAGGTCCGCCTGGGGTAGGGAAAGGGAGAATTGCAGGCAAGAGCCTGTATTTCCGCCGCAAGGGAGCGCGATCCCTCAAGCACCATCGCTATAGCTACGCCGGAGCTTCCCAGATCTGTACCGTCCCAGTAGAGCCTGCTCGGGTCAAGGACAGGAAAGAGCCCCTTTTCAGACATCTCAAATATCCCGAGCTCGTCCGTACTTCCGAAACGGTTCTTCTCTGCCCTGAGCAGTCTGTTGGGCGAGTTCTGTTCTCCGGAGAAGAGAAGAACTACGTCGACCATGTGTTCAAGCAGTTTAGGACCGGCGATCTGGCCCTGCTTTGTAATGTGGCCGACCATGACCGTAGGTACCCGGAAGTTTTTTGCCATTTCGACCGTCATAGAGGCGACGCCTCTGACCTGGTTCGGGGAGCCGGCCCATCCGTTTTCTGCATCGGCTCTGAAGGCCTGGACGCTGTCCACGACGACAAAATCATATTTCTCCGCGGCCTTCAGCGATGACGGGAGGTCATCCTCGCATAGAAGATAGAGTCCTTCAGGCATGAGGCCAAGCCTCCTGCCCCTCATCGCCAGCTGTCCCGAGGATTCCTCTCCCGATATGTAGAGGACCTTTCTTCCGCCCTGTGCCATCTGCGCGCACACCTGAAGCAGCAGGGTCGACTTGCCCACCCCCGGTTCGCCTCCGAGCAATACCACACCTCCGGGGACCCATCCTCCCCCGAGCACCCTGTCAAGTTCGGCGATCCCGGACGAAACGCGCTCCTGCTCCTCCACGTCAAGACCTCTGAGAGGAGAAGCGGCTTTTACGTCAGGAGGTATTCCCTCCTTCGTCATGGTGATAGGGGCTTCCTCCTCCATGCTTCCCCATACGCCGCACTTTGGGCATTTGCCGACCATTGTCAGGCTCACATATCCGCATTCACTGCATTTATATCTGTTCATCTCTTTTTTTGCCATTTTTTCATCCTCCGGGTAGAGAATATCAGAGAGGCTCGAACGCCACAAGTTATATAATAGCGCTCGGACCTCAAAAGAGGTAATATATCCGCGTATTGACAAGAGACGGGGTGGAGTATTGTTTTATTTTTACCTGGCAGCCGCAGCAACTCTTGCTCTTTTCGTAGGAGCGGGAACTCTGATAGGGACCGGGACTTCCGAGCCGAAAGATTATTCTCTCGGGGGGAGGAAGTCTTCCGCTGCCGGAGTGACAGGGATACTTCTCGGCGCACTCGTCGGAGGTGCGTCAACAGTGGGCACTGTACAGATGGCATACAGCCATGGGCTGACCGCGATATGGTTCACCCTGGGCGGCGGGGTCGGCTGCCTCCTGCTTGGGCTGAGGTTTGCCGTTCCGCTCAGAAATTCAAATGTTACTACTGTAGCCGATTATCTTGCTGAAAACTACGGCGGGAAAGAGAGCATATGCGGACGATCCATATCATTCACCGCTACCCTCTCGTCTACGATCGGCACCTTCATATCGATAGCCGCTCAGTTTCTTTCGTGCATAGCCCTGCTGAAGGGGCTCTTTCCCATCTCATCGCTTTTAGCTTCTCTCCTCGCCGGCCTTTCTATAATAGGCTTCATCGCCGCAGGGGGATTGAGAAGCTTCAGCACGCTCGGCGGGGCAAAGATAATCCTGCTCTATTTCGTCCTGCTGTCCTGCTTCGTAATGGCGATCCTGAGCGGAGGCTCTTTTGGGTACGTAGCCTCAAGGCTGTCCTTTGATCCCTGGTTTGACCCATTCGGTAGGGGCTTTATTCCGGAGATAGGTTACCTTGCGTCGATGATAGTTGGTGTTTTCACCACGCAGATCTACATCCAGTCGCTTGCCGCAGCCAAAGATGCCGGGACCGCGAGGAAAGGCGCCTTCGCATCGGCGATCCTGATGCCTCCTATGGGTCTTCTTGGAGCCTGGGTGGGGCTTACCGTAAGGGCGAAGGGCATTGAGATGAGGCCGGATGAAGTTCTCTCCTGGTTCATTATGGATTCTTTCCCCCCCTTGCTTGGCGGGATCATCTGGGGAGGGATACTCATCACAGTCATCGGCTGTGCCTCCGGTCTGATCCTCGGAGTATCGACCAACATCGTCAAAAACCTTGTCCCCGTAAAATTCATGAGGGCGCACAGTGAAAAGGAAGTAATGATCCACAGACTTTTCATCGGCATCATCGTCGCAGCAGCGGCACTGGCGGGAATAACAGGGGCCGGGTCGATGATACTTGAGTGGAGCTACATAAGCATGGGGCTCAGAGGATCAGGAACGTTCCTGCCCTTTGTCGTGGCCGTGATCCGTCCCGGATCCCTCTCCCCAAAGTGGGCGCTTGCCTCATCGGTCGCCGGTCTTTCCGGAACTGTCATCTGGGGGCTCTCTTCGCTTCCCGGCGACCCGCTCTTCCCGGGACTTGCGGTATCGGCTCTCTGCGTCTTTGCCGGGTCCATGCTCAAAAAAAAATATATATAAAATGAGGCCGGCTATACCCGCGCGCTGCACGGGATGCCGGCCATTTATGTCCATACGTAAGAAAGTTATCTCTTATAGCCTATTATTTTACGAAGCAGACCCGCTCTCCACTCCCGGCCCTTCTCATCCTCGACGCCGACTGTCTTTGACCCGTCGATGACACCTATGACCCCTCTGCCCTGCTCCGTCTCTGCGACAAGGACCTGCAGCGGATTTGCTGTCGCAGCAAATATACGGCAGACTTCCTGAACATTTTTTATCCTGTCGAGGACGTTGATCGGGTAGGCGTTCCTCAGGACTACGACGAACACATGGCCTGCGTTGATCGCCTTCGCGTTTTCTATAGCCGTATCAACAAGATCCTTTTTGTTGCCGTCGTGCCTGATAAGGCAGTCTCCCGAAGCCTCGCAGAAAGCAATACCGAACTCCGTTGCGGGAGACGATGTCACGAGGGCTTCGTAAAGGTCCTCCACCGTCTTGATGAAATGGCTCTGTCCTATTATGATGTTGCATCCCTCAGGGATGGCCGCCTGCACCATACCTATATTTACGCTGCATGACATTGTCCATTACCTCCTCGGTCTCTGATATGACAAGTATATCAAAATGTCCGACATTTGGATCAATATCCCCCTCTGGCAGGAAGATCGAATGCATGTGCAAAGCCCCGGCACGGATATTCCGTACCGGGGCTGTTATCATAACACCGTTTAGCTATTTATTTCTTCTTAAGCTCGGCTATTACGTCGTCCGTGATGTCCGTTCCACCGTAGAAGACGGCTCCCTTATCCACCACCACAGTGATCTTCTTTGCATTTGCCACCGTTCTTATCGCAAGGTTTATGTCCTTGAAGATCGGCTCCATGAGCTTTCTCTCTTCGTTGGCAGCTTCTGTTCTCTTGGTCTGAAAGATCTGGGCCTTCTTTTTGTCGTCGGTCTCTTTTTCAATAGCGGCCTTGGCCTCTTCCTGCTTCTTGTTCGTTACATCGCGGATCTGCTTCTGTACTTCCTCAAACTTGGGATGCTGGAACATTATCTTCTGAGGATCCACACAGCCCATTACATCCTGGGCAAATGCCGCACCGCTGACGAGCAATGAAAAGAAAAGCACGGCGAAGAGACTTATTACGATTTTTCTTGCTGAAAACATTACTCCTTTACCTCCTCCGATGGTTGGACCAAATGAAACATAATAAGTAAGTCGACTAGTGAATTTTACCTGTCAAAATGAGAGACGTCCACGTATAATTGCGGAATAACAGCTCAACAGCGATACATGGCGGTGATAATACGATGGAATGCATTGCTACTTTTGATACGACACACATGGCTCTATTCTTCGAAAAAACATGCAGAAGCCTCGGGATAAAAGTAAAGATAATCCCTGTTCCAAGAGAACTGTCTTCAAGCTGCGGTCTTGCCTGCAGTTATCCCTGTGAGGACGAGGAAAGGATAAAGGACATAGCCGCTGAAAAGGGTATCGAGGTATTCGAATATCACAGGCTCTGATATCGCTACTCCTCCATATCATCCGGAGGAGTCCCGTCTTTGAAGTACTTGTGCCAGAAGAGAAAAGAGAGCCCTCTCCAGAGAAGATAACCTGCCGAAGTCACGGCAACGCTGATCCAGACGAGATCTGCCATGCCCAGTCCGCTCTGTCTGAGCTCGGCTTCCCCGCTGTGCCTTATCTCTGCGGACCCCGGGCCAAACCATTTCCATGCCCAGAACATGAGAAAGATCGCCGCTGCGGCTGTCAGGATGCTGTTTATCGTTTTTTGGGATATCTTCCCGAGATCCATAAAAATATCACCTCTCTTTGACGGACGCCTTATTTTCTTTTGATGATCCTGCTGTAGATCTTTTCCATATAGAAATGGATGATCCTCCCGTAGGACACTCCTTCAAAACGGCCGATGATCTTTACTTTACCGTCAACATTGCGTCTGACGAATGTCCTTGCCTTCGGCCTCAGCATCACCTGGCTCGGATAGAGGCTTCTGTGGCCGGCCACGACATATGATACCGCGCACACGAGCCCGGCGAAAGGAGCTATCGGAGCCCCGAAGAGCTCCATGGCAAGTATCGTGGATGCTATGGGGGTATTCGTCGATCCCGCGAGCACCCCTGCGATGCCAAGGGCACTTGTGACCGATTGATCAAGACCAAAAATATTTCCAAAGAGCGAACCTGCCGCAGCGCCGACAAAGAGCGTCGGAGTCAGGACTCCTCCGCTTCCTCCGCACGAAAGTGTGACCGCCATCGCAAAGGATTTGAGCGCAAAAGCCATGATCGGCACATCATTTCCCCTTATGGCCCTGTCTATGGTATCCATCCCCAGCCCCAGATATCGGGCCCCGAAGAAGAGGCTGATCAGAAGGAGGGTCGCACCGCCGAGAAGCGGTTTCTGCCAGTCCGGTATGTTCAGCGATTTGAATTTTTTATCGACCGTGTGGAGGCATTCTATGTGGAAAACAGAGATGATGCCGAAAAAGATCCCCGCAAAGAGCGACCAGCCTATCAGGCCGGGTGCAAGGGCCGGAACATTGACCGCAAACGCAGGAAGATGTCCGGCTCCAAGGTGGGATGCGACGAAGCACGACACTATCCCGCTTATGAACGAGGGAAGGAGTACGTCGTAGAACATCTGGCCCACGAAGAGGACTTCCACGCCAAATACCGCCCCGGTGATGGGAGTCCCGAATACCGCCGAAAAGCCGGCTGAAATGCCGCAGATAACTAGTTTCTTCCTGTCTGACTCATCCAGCCTGAATATTTTTGAAAGACCGCACATCAAGCCCGCGCCGATCTGTGCGCACGGCCCCTCCTTACCTGCCGAACCTCCTGCCGCGATGGTGACGATCGTTGCTATCAGCTTTACGGGAACTACCTTCAGATCGATCATCCCGGCCCTCCTGTGGATCGCGTCTATGACTTTTTCTGTTCCGTGGCCTGCGGCTTCAGGGGCAAACGTACGGATAAAATAAAGGCTGAACAGAAGGGCAGGAAAGATAAGAAGGTATCTCCATGCGCTGAAGGAGGATACGTATCCGATCGCCATATCCAGGGCCACGAGAAAGCCTGCCGCAGCCGTTCCCACGACCGCACCGGCCATCACCGCAAAGAAGGTCCATTTGAAGAGAGAGCTCATCAGCAATATCTGTTCTCTTAATACTTTCGTATCCATATACATCACCATCGCCAATTTTATCACTTAATCAGTCCGGGCTTATCAGGATCTACAGGAATATCCTCCGGTCCATAGGGTATAATCTTTCACATGAATGAAAACAGATCATCCGCACTTCATAAGACAATGGCGGCCGTTTTTGGCCTGATCTTCGCAGCCTCGCTGATCTTCTTCGGCTACAGGGTATATACAAAACCTGCCTATGAAGCGCACGAGAAGGAGCAGGCAAGGATACTCGCTGTCTCAACGGTCATGCTCCTTGCCGAAAGGACTGCAGAGGAACCGGGCATCTGGGATAAATTCAGCGACATCGACACAGAACTGATGATAGATCACATGAAAATTAGGGAAAACTGGGTCGTAAAAGTATTTATAGCAAAAAAGGACGGACATGTCGAAGTCACATCCTCAGCAGCTTCCGGCTGGAATTCGAGGAGCCCCCAGTCCTCAGCATTCAGTGCAAAAATTTTCTCCGACGGAAGGATGGTTTTCGACGGGGAAGCACCGGCAGAAATACCTTCAGGCAAAGCTGAGCCGTCGGAAAAGGTCCACACCTTCAGATTTCCAGACGAGATGAAAAAAGTGCCCGCTCAAATAATCGCGGAGGAATATCTTTTAACTGATGACGAGGGCAGGGAGTTTTTCATACTGAAAACACCTTCCGCGAAGACCGGGACGACCGGTCAGTAAGAATGCCCCATGCTACAATCAGCCGCTTGCGGCCATCGGAAATATCTCAATGACATCTGACTCTGAAAAAGCGTAGTTCCATGGCCTCGCCCTGCCGTTGACGACGGGCAGGATATCCTCTTCTTTTCCAAGGCCCGACCGTTTTACATAGTCCCTTATACTCTCCCCGACCTTGGGCATCGGCATCAAAGAAACATCGATCCCGTATAATCCTGCATATTCCGGCCTTATCTTCAGCTCCATCTATCCTGTGCGCCTCCATAATAAAACGGCCGGATGCCCAAAAGACGCTCCGGCCGACATATATATCAAAAATATTTCCGATCCAGTCCGAGCCTTTCCACGGTCTCCCGTTTGGGGATCCCGTTCCTGTCCCAGCCGCGTATCTCGTAATACTCGCCGAGCATTGGTTCAAGGTCGGGGGTATAGCTTCCGGTCCCCTCGTCGTTCCTCGGCGTCGTGAGTATCCTTTCGGGAAGTACATCATCCTTGCGGGATAGGCCAAGGCGTACGTTATATAACCTTTTAATGTTGAATATCCTCTCTCCGGCCAAAGCCATATCTTCGACGGAGGTCTTTGATCCCGTGACCGCCTCGTACCACTCGCATATTTCGGTAAAGCCCACCCCTCCGTATATCGTGAACTTGCACATCTTAAGGGAGTCCATTATCCCCATAAGGTTCTGGGTATGGAAGTTCATCAGGGCCTCGCCGCCCTCTGTGTACCTCGGACGGGGCTTCTCGTAGCCGAACTCAGGCATGACCGCGGTCTTCTCAAAGAAGTATGATGCCCCGGTAAGGTGACAGGCACCCCTGTTGCTCGTGGCATAACCCACCGCCATAGTGTTGAAACAGCGCGGGTCATGCGCGGGAAGCGTCAGCCCTTTGACATGTATCGCGAACTTGTCGGAACCGGGGATCTTTTTTGCCATGCCCGCGACTCCGAGGCCAAGGAGTTTTCCCGCACCCTCGCCCAGGCATATCTTCTCAGTCAGGGCGACAAGAGCTTCCGCGCTTCCCCATTCCGCCCTTATGCCGTCAAGGTCCTCAGGCGTAAGCAGTCCGTGTTCAAAACATTCCATTGCCATCGCGACTGCGCTCCCGGCCTCTATCGTGTCGACGCCGTGCCTGTTGCAGAGGTCAGCTGCGTAGGTGATCGCTTCCAGGTCGCTCACGAGACATGATCCGCCCATAAGTCCGAGCGTCTCGTACTCGGGGCCGGCTCCTTTTACCCCCGCCCATCTGCCTTCGGATATCTCCACATCGCGGCCGCATCCGATAGGACATGACGCGCAGTAATAATTTTTCTTCAGTATAGTGTCTGCCATCACCTGTCCCGATATCTTTTCGGCATCGGGCCAGTTTCCTCTCCGCCAGTTCTGGACCGGAAGATCTCCCATCTTTTCGGCAGCGGCCGTTCCGCCCGCGGTTCCAAGCAGGTGCATGCCCTTCATCTTTTCCACCAGTTGGGGGACCATTTTTCTCTGCTGTGCCATAAGCCTCGCCGGGTCGGCTACTTCCGTCTCCATATTCCCGACGGCTGCCACCGCCTTCAGCTTCTTCGAGCCCATCACGGCCCCGAACCCGCATCTGCCGCTCATCCGTGCGTTCTCGCCGTCATGTCCGATCGCCGAGATCGGGACCATCCTTTCACCGGCGACACCAATGCACGACACTTCACATGAAGGGCCGGATCTTTCCTTCATGATCCGGTCGGTCTCGAACGTATCTTTACCCCACAGATCTTCCGCCGGTTCGATCCGCACTTCATTCTCGGTAAGGATGATGATCACCGGGCTTTCAGAGATCCCCTTTACTATCAGTCCGTCCCAGCCAGTTCTTTTCAGCGCGGTGCCGAACCTTCCGCCTGCGTCGCTCTCACCGAATATGCCGGTCAGGGGAGACCTGGATGTGATCTGATGTCTTCCCGATGTCGGGACCTTGGTGCCCGTGAACGGACCGGTCATCCATATGATCGGGTTGCCCGGACTCAGCGGGTCTGTCCCGGGGCCTGTCATGTCATACAGCAGCCTCGCTCCTATCCCGCCTGCCCCTATGTATTCCCTGTAAAGTCTCTCAGGGGGGACAACGGTCCGGACAGTCCGGTCACTCAGGTCAATAGACAGTATCTTTCCCCAGCAGCCCTGCATTTAATATCCCAGTTCTTCTCCTACTATAATGACATGACATTCCCTGCCGAACGGGGGGCGTTCCATCAACGTCACTACGCGGCAGACCCTCTCCGAACTGCTGCAGTTTACGCAATGCCCAACCGACGCGCATGGGGTCTTGCCGTTCAGACGGATCACATTTGGCGGCGTAGCCGTATTGCGGGCCCTTTTGACCGCGGTCTCAAGGTCAGGCGTTATCTTATTGATGCCCAGGATGTAGAGCAGCTTGCCGGGAGCCCATGCCATTGCGCCCACCCTGTTGCCCGTTCCGTCTATGTTTACGAAAACGCCCTCGTCCGCTGAGAGCGCGTTGGTGCTCGTCACCAGCCAATCAGATGTCATCTCGTCCATGAGCCTCTGTTTCCTGTCCTCCGGCTTAAGATCGGGATCCCAGTGTACAGATACCTTCGATCCCCTCTTCCGAAGCTCGTCTATCAGTCCGATCTGCCTCACGGTAACAGTCCCCGGCACTCCTACCGAAGCTCCTTCGGGGATCAGCCGCAGAGCGGCCTTCTGCGCCTCTTCCTTGTCTTTTACGAACCAGGCGCAGTAGCCCAGGCTGTTCAATTTTTTACATACGGTCTCGCCAAGCTTTTCATACCCTTTGGTTTTGGCTTCGTTCAGATCCACGACTTTCACTCCTTCATGGTATTTTGACATTAATCTATATGTTACAATCATACAGTTTTTAGATTTAACGGTCTATACTTATCTTTAGGCTTTAGGGCCAAAGACAGGGGGGTCTGAAATTGAAAAACTCAGCCATTCTGAAAAACGTTAAAAAAGAGACTCTGATAGTGATCGGCCTGTATCTGCTCTTCTTTGCATGGTGGTACCTGACGGCTTACGGATTCGGAGACGATCCCTCCGAGTACGGTTATATATTAGGTTTCCCGGAGTGGTTTTTCTACAGCTGCATAGTCGGATATGTGGGGATCTCGGTGCTTCTTTGGATCTGTGTCAGGTTCTTCTTCACTGAAATAGATCTCAAAGAAGGGAAGGAGGCCGGTAAAGATGACTGACCGTACAGGAATGATATTTCCGCTTGTCATCTATCTCGCCTTCATAATGGGGATAGCATTCTGGGGAAATGCCAGATCAAGAAAAAAAACTGACACCGCCGGATTCATGGAGGAATATTTCATCGGCAGCAGATCGATGGGCGGGTTCGTACTCGCAATGGCGGTCATTACGACCTACATAAGCGCAAGCAGCTTCGTAGGCGGCCCGGGTGTGGCATACAAAGTGGGGCTTGGATGGATACTGCTCTCAATGATACAGGTCCCTACGGCATTCCTGACCCTGGGGGTGCTGGGCAAAAGGTTCGCCCTGATCGCCAGGAGAACAAAAGCTGTCACGATCACAGACTTCCTCAGGGCCCGTTATAACAGTGACTATGTTGTGATCGCGGCATCGATTGCACTACTTGTCTTCTTCATGGCTTCGATGCTGGCCCAGTTCATAGGCGGAGCAAGGCTCTTTGAGTCGATAACGGGGTACTCTTACCGGACAGGTCTGATCATATTCGGCATAACGGTAATAATTTACACGACCATAGGAGGTTTCAGGGCAGTGGTCCTCACAGACACTATCCAGGGCATCATGATGCTTCTTGCTTCCGTTGCCCTGCTCTTCGCCGTCACTTCGGCGGGAGGAGGGGTGGCTAACATAATGGACACACTAAAGTCGATCGACCCCGGACTTCTGACTCCGAAGGGCGCAGGAGATTCCATCCCCAAACCCTTTATCCTTTCATTCTGGGTGCTTGTCGGATTCGGGATACTGGGACTTCCCCAGACGACACAGAAGTGTCTCGGATACAAAGATTCAAAGTCGATGCACAACGCAATGGTGATAGGCACTTTCGCCGTAGGTTTCACAATGCTTGCAATGCACCTGATAGGCGCGATGGGGAGGGCAGTCATCCCGGGGATCGAGATCGGCGATCTGGCAGTGCCGACGCTTACCGTAAAACTGATGTCGCCCTTCTGGGCAGGCGTTTTCATAGCCGGCCCGCTTGCCGCGATAATGTCCACCGTCGACTCGATGCTCATCATGTGCTCGGCCGCAATAGTCAAGGACCTATATTTCCACTACGTGGCAAAGAACGACCCTGACCGCCTGCCTCCTTCGAAGGTAAAGTCAATGAGCTTTACAGTGACCTGTGTGGTCGGGACGATCGTCTTCTTCGCGGCAATGAAGCCGCCGTCCCTGCTGGTATGGATCAACCTCTTCGCCTTCGGAGGCCTTGAAGCAGTCTTCTTCTGCCCCACACTTTTCGGACTCTACTGGAAGAGGGCGAACTCGACAGGTGCCATACTTTCGATGCTCAGCGGATGCGCGGCCTTTTTCTGGTTCAACATCACAAAGACGAGCATAGGGGGAACGACAGCCATAGTTCCTACGCTTCTCATTTCAGCAGCGGCATTCGTCATCGGGAGTTATATCGGAAAAGAAGAAAGCCCCGCGGTACTGAAAGTCTTCGACTTATAAAAGCAGTGGCGCACAATAAAAAAATGCAGGAGAAGGCTCATTGACGGCCTTCTCCTGCATTTTTTACCGCTTTATGACTGTTTTCTGGGAAGGGTCATTATAAAGGATGCTCCGCCAAGCCCGGAGCCTTCTATCTCCAGGGATCCGCCCTCCCTTTCAGCTATCCTTCGTGAAATGGAGAGTCCAAGCCCGTATCCTCCAAAGGAACTGCCTCTTCTTGCCCTGTGGTGATCGCCCCTCCGGAACCTTTCAAATATAAGTTCCCTCTCCTCTTCAGGCACACCCGGACCGTTATCGTCAACACTTATCCGGAGAGCTTCAGTTGAATCCCCGACAGTTATATCCACCCTTCCGCCTTGATCGCGGGCTGAAGATACATATTTTACTCCGTTCTCGACAAGGTTAAGCAGAGCCCTTCTTATATCTCCGTATACACCGCTGTATGAGAGCGGCCCTTCGGGCAAATTTGCCTTTATCTCAATATTTTTGCCTGATGGAAGCTGTTTCACGTCGGAAATTACATCGTATATCATTTCTCTCATGTTGACTTCTTCCCTGTTTTCAACGGAGGTCCCGAGATCAAGCTTCACGAGGAACAGAAGGTCGTCGACAAGGCCGCTTATCCTCTCCTGCTGCCTTATCATGCTTTTTAAAGCATCGAGGTCCTCTTTCTCCGTTACGGAACCGCCGGACATCAGCATCTCGAGGCCGGTCCTGATCACAGTAAGGGGCGTCTGGAACTCATGTCCGGCATCAATGAAGAAATCCCGTCTCGCCTCTTCAAGTTTTACCTTCTCCGTCAGATCCTGCAGCACGATCATCCTCCCTCTGGCAAGAGTGAGCGTGGTCATTTCCAGCTTCGAAGCTGCAGCGCGTTTCAGGCTGACAAGCCTGGTCCCGTCTCTCTCATCCAACATTGAACACAGTTCGTCCGAGGGGAGTATGACCTCGACAGAGAGTCCTCTTGCAGGCTCGTTGCCCTGCCTGCCGCATATCTTTGAAGCAGCACTGTTCATATAACGGATTTTTCTTGCTTCATCAATCAGTATCACACCGACAGGAAGTGCCCCGACAAGCAGAGAGAGTTCCTCTTTCCTCTCCTGCGCCTCCCTGATGCTAAGCTTAAGGGAGTCTGACATTGAATTCAGCGCGTTCGACAGATTCTGTATCTGTGGATCATTAGTTATAGGAAACCTTGCCGTTCCTCCTGCTGCGATCGTCTGTGCAGATTCGCTCAGCAGATCCAGCGGCTTTGTTACGAAATGGAGGATCAGATAGGAACCTATCAGCACCAGGAAAAGCATTATCTCCAGCGAATAAAGGAATGGTCTCGCCATAGACCCAGCCAGGCTGTTAAGGTCTTCAACGGGATAAGACAGCCTTATGACCATTCCCTGACCGGGAGTTCCGGGGACGATGATCCTTTTGGCCATATAGTTTTGCCATTCAGACTGTGTTTTGCTGTACCTTAGTTCTGAACCGTTCCCTTCTTCAAAAGCCTTGATTATCTCCGGCCTCTTGTAGTGGTTGTCCATCTCATTCGGGTCGCTCTTGCTGTCGATAACGACCTCACCCATGGTATTTATCAGCGTAAGCCTGCCCTTGGGATAAACTTTTTCCCATAAAGACTGAATATTCCTTATCCCCTCCAAACCGTCGGTCTCTCCTGCGGCTGCAAAGGCATCAAGGTAGCGGGAAAGGGTCTCCCTGTTCTCTTCTATTACTTCAATGCGCTCGTTTCTGTAAATAAATCCCCAGATCCCAATGCCGATCAGGAGCACACACAAAGTCAGCATAAGGGCGATTTTTTTTCTGAGAGTCATTTTTTTAAACATGTTCCTGCTCCTCCTCCCAGGAAAGCCTGTATCCCCGTCCTCTGGATGTCTGGATCGTGAGCTGCGGTTTTTTTCCGTCATCAAGCTTTTTCCTGAGTCTTGAGACATGGACATCGACTGTCCTTGTGTCCTCGCCCCCGATACCCCAGATCTTCTTCAGTATTTCTTCCCTGGAAATTGTACGCCCTATCCTTCCGGCCATCAGCTCAAGTATCTCAAACTCCATTGGGCTTATCTCAAGGGACATGCCGCGAAGAAAGACCTCTCGTTCTTCCCTGTCTATCCTCAGGTCTCCGTCTTCTATCGTCCTGCCGCCCTCTTCACCCTTTTTTCTTCTTAGAAGGGCTCTGACACGTGCAATAAGTTCGTCAAGGCTGAAAGGTTTTCTCATGTAATCATCGGCTCCGAGATCGAGGCCCTGTACCGCATCATCGGCTGAACTCCTTGCAGTCAGCATTATGATAGGGATGTCCTTGGTAGCCGTTCCCGTTTTTGCCCTCCTGCAGACTTCCCATCCATCCATTTGCGGCATCATCAGATCAAGGATGACAAGATCGGGAAGCTCTTCTCCGATAAGGAAAAGCGCGTTGTCTCCGTCGTGGGCCGTTATTACCCTGTAGCCATGCTTTTTCAGAGCTCTGCCGATGAATTCAACAAGACTTTCTTCATCGTCCGCAATGAGAATTTTTTCAGCCATGAGGATTCCTCCTATGATTCGCGTTTTCTCCTGTGCTGGGAGGCCTTGACCGTCTTTCCCGTGTACATGTATGCGATCCTCTCAGCCACGTTCGTTACGTGGTCGCCTGCCCGCTCAAGTGTACGGGATACGTTCATGAGCTGAAGCGACTGCTCGATCCTCTCAGGCTTTTCCATGACCATCAGGAAAAGTTCCCTCATTATCTGTTTTTCAAGGTCATCGACCTGATCATCCATCGGGAAGACCTCTATCGCCTTTTCGGCTGACCTGGTATCAATAGCGGTCATCGCCGTATCGAGCATCCTCCTGATGCATTCTACCATGCGCGGGATGTCTATCAGCGGCTTTATCGGAGTTTTGGAGGCCAGGTCTATGGCAGTTTTGGCTATGTTGCCGCCGTAGTCCCCTATCCTCTCAAGATCCACAGCCATATGCATTATCGAAGTAACGGTCCTCAGGTCTTCGCCAAGCGGCTGATAGCGGGCTGCGAATTCCATGCATGCCTCGTCGATCCTGTCTTCAAGATCATCTATAAGATCGTCTTTTTCGAGAACTTCGCGCGCCGCTGCCTCATCCCTGTTTTTCAGTGCCCAGACTGCGTTTTCAAGAGCTTCCCCGGACATTCTGGCCATCCTGAAGACCATTCTTTTAAGCTCGGAAAGGTCCTCGTCGAGCCTCTTTCTTGTGTTTATTACGTCCATCATGATACCCCCCTTTAATTGTGAAGCTGTGACATATTAAATGCGGCTGAGCAGTCGCTGAGCGATCGTAAAGATTTAGAGCTTGTCAAACGATCGTCAAACAGTTGTCAAACAATGGTCAAACGATCGTTAGAAGCTGGCGGAAACTGCATCCGCCTGGAAATTGCAGCCTTTTGGCTGCGGTGAATTCGCGACCTTCGGACGCTGGAGAATTTGCTCGTTTCGCATCGCGGTGAATTGCGACCAAAGGCCGCGGAGGTTCAAAAGCACCGTCTTTTCCGGTCTTAGCCTAACTTTCCGTCGTCCCCGAGTGCTTAAATCGGGGATCCAGTGGCTCTGGACCCTTGTTGTAACTAGCTTTTTAGGACCTAAACAAAAGCCTCTGGATTCCCGTTTAGAAGCGTCCGGGAACGACGGTGATTTTGGTTCTTACGATCGCTTGCCAATCCCTTGCCCGCCTCTGCCCTTGATCCTCACAATCGCTCAGCTATTGCTCAGCAACCGCTTAGCCATTGCTCAGCCGTCTTTTACTCTATCCGAACCTTCCCGAGATGTAGTCCTCGGTCCTCTTGTCAGAGGGGGAGGTGAATATCTTTGCTGTTCTGTCGTATTCCACAAGATCCCCCAGAAGGAAGAAGGCTGTATAGTCGGAGATGCGGGCTGCCTGCTGCATGTTGTGCGTGACTATGGCAACTGTGTAATCTCCCTTGAGCTCCCTTATAAGTTCTTCCACCCTGGCGGTCGACATGGGGTCCAGCGCGCTTGTCGGTTCATCCATGAGGAGCACTTCCGGCTGGGTCGCTATCGCCCTTGCTATGCAGAGCCTCTGCTGCTGTCCTCCCGAAAGGCCTGTTCCCGGAGATGAGAGTTTATCTTTTACCTCATCCCAGAGTGCAGCCCCCCGGAGACTTTTTTCAACCGTTTCGTCAAGGATATTTTTATCCTTTAGGCCGTTCAGCCTCGGGCCATAAGCTACATTTTCATATATCGACATAGGGAAGGGGTTGGGTTTCTGAAAGACCATCCCTACCCGACGCCTCAGGGCGATGACATCCGTTTCCGGAGAGAGTATGTTCTCTCCTTCCATTTCTATCGTACCCGTGATCCTTGCCGACGGGATAAAATCATTCATCCTGTTTAGGCATCTGAGGTAACTGCTCTTTCCGCAGCCCGAGGGGCCTATGAATGCTGCTACGGTCCTGCGCCCGATGTCAAATGTGATGTTTTTCAGCACCCGGTTATCCCCGTAGTAGAGGTCAAGGTCTGTCGTCTTTATCTGGGGATCAAAGTTTGTGGTGTTCATATTATTGCCTCCCGCTTCTGGCCGCAAGGCGTGATCTCGCCAAGACGCCGACCGCACTGGTCCCGAGGACAAGTCCTATAAGCACAAGTATGGCTCCGTACTGTATCGGCC